>Ga0209571_1000187_pt1 | contig 119325 bp, 122 predicted proteins | sample EBPBio102011_DNA_FD_185866 | JGI IMG/M metagenome (GOLD analysis project Ga0209571, IMG submission 185866) | Wastewater treatment Type I Accumulibacter community from EBPR Bioreactor in Madison, WI, USA - Reactor 1_1/10/2011_ DNA (SPAdes)... | ecosystem: Engineered > Bioreactor > EBPR >...
CGGTGCCAATCCACAGAGATCGGAGGCTGCACATCCGAGATCCGGCACCGTTCATGTTCCGTTCGCCCTTAGCGTACGATTTCGCACTGCTCTTGTTCTGATCCCAAGGAGCAGCTCGCGTCGGTGCGGGAGCGCATCGCGAGCCTGCGGAAGCTGGAGGCTGAGCTGGAACGCATCGCCACCTGTTGCACAGGCGAGACGGTGGGAGACTGCTACGTCATCCGGGCACTCTCGGATCACGCGCTGTGTGACGGGGACCACTGAAGTCGTTCATAATTCGCGCAGGCGCAAAACGTCTCGTCTGCCGAGGCCTCGTGTCCATACCGCTCTCGCTACGACCAAAGGGCGCTTGGCCGTCCCGCGCGGCTCAGCGAGAAACAGAAACAAGATGTTCTCAGTGATCATCTATTGGTCAATGGCGGCGTCTGCGCCACTGTCGCCGGCATCTGCAAACCCCGGCATGATGTCGCCCGCGAGCAGCTTCTCCTTCGACAATAGGCCGGCGTCCTCGAGCGCCTCGAAGTCGGGCAGGTCGCGCAGCGTGTCGAGACCGAACTCCAGCAGGAATTTTTTCGTCGTAACATAGGTGTAGGGCGCGCCCGGGGTCGGGCTGCGCGGGCCGGAGGCGATCAGGCCGGCGCCGCGCAGATGGCCGATCAGGTCGCGGCTGATCTCCTTGCCGAAGAACGACGACAATTCTCCACGCGTGATCGGCTGGAAATAGGCGATGCACATCAGCGCCAGCACGTCGGACTGCGTCAGGTCGGCCGTCTTCTCGCCTGCGCCGACAGCGGCACGAATGGCATCGGCGTAGGCCGGGCGGGTGAGGTGCTTCCAGCCGCCGGCGACGGACACCAGGTCATAGGGCCGGCCACGCAATTCTTCCCGGATGTCGTCAATGAGAAGATCGATGCTGCAGCTTTTGCCGACGATCCGGGCGAGCATCTCACGCGCAACCGGCTCGCTCGCGGCGAAGATCGTCGCCTCGACCCGGTTCATCCATTCCCGCCAGCGGGCCTCCGACGGCAAATGGTCGAGCTCACGATCGAACAGACCGTCGCCTGCTCGACCTTCGCCTCCCTGGTCTCCTTTTCGTCGCTTGGCCGCGCTCTCCGTCATCGTCGTCACAGCCCGTAGATGCGGAAGGTCGGCCGGCCCGACAGTTCACGCACAGCGCCGAGCTCGACCAGCCGGTCGAACAGGCGGCGCAGGCCGCGATCGCTCATGCCAGCGATCTTTTCCGATGCCACGATCGCATCGCCGGACAGCAGTCTTTCGACGACGAGATCCGACGCCCGAGCGCGCAACTTCGGCGCTACCGCGAGCAGCCGCTCCGCACGGCGCCCGATCTCGACCGACAGATCGATCGCGCGCAAGGCTGCGCGCGCCTGGGCGGCAAGCAGACATTTCACACCGTCTGCCCCCCTGTCGATGGCTCTCGTGGCAGCACCGGCGGCCGGGCGGCGCTGCCGGCCCGCACTTGCTGTCAAACTCTGCTCGGTGCCCAGCAGCGGCAACGCATGGTCCCATCCCAACCGTTGCGCAAGGAGAGCGTCCGCGAGCCACGCTCCCATTGTGCGCCCGGCCCCGTGCTGCTCCGCGCTGGTAAGCGCGCCGGTCAGCCTCCCAACGAGGCCTTCGTCAAGCCGTCGCAGGTCATCGGACAGATCACTCACGACCTCGTCGTCACGCGCGAGACCCAGGGCATCCAACACCGCTGCGAGGTTTTTCTCTGTCAGCAACTTCTCAGCGGGCGAACCGGCCAGCCGGCGCCAGGCCAACAGCATCCGGCCGGCGGGGCCGACGTCGTCGCCGGGTCGTGTGAGCTGCAGCGCGTCGCGCAGCGCTGCTTCGTCCTCGACGCGGCCCGCCTGCCGCGCGGTCACCGCGGCAGCCGCAAGCGCCAGCCGCTGCCGCCAGACGCCCGCCCATCGCTCCTGCCGGCGCACCACCGCATCGAGCGCGCCGATGGCGGCGCCCGTGGCTAGCGCAAGGTCTTCGACGCCTTGTGCTGCAACGCCTTGCGCATCGGAGACCGCCCGGCGCAGCCAGATCGGCACGGGGGCGACCGGCGCGATCGGAGCGACGCCGAGGAGCGGCGCATGGAGGCGGGGAGACTGTTTGGGGCGAAGAATCATCCTCGACAAGATGAATCATGACGGCGTTTTTCGCAACTCAATAGAGATATAACCGCCGCGCATGTCGATCTTGTTTTATGTCCGGTAAGCTTCCATTACCGGACATATTCTGATAGGCTCGCAAAACATGGAAAATCCCCCGCGCAAACCCGCCAAAAACGATCTCCCGGCCGAGGATCCGCTCGACGGCGAGATGCCCGACATCGTCGATCTCGTCATGGAGATGGGCCAGCCCACACCCCGGGTCCCTGCGCACGTCGAGGATCTGGTCGAGACCGCCAGGGAGTATGCCGACAACGCCAACTCGGAAAACACCCGCGACGCCTACGCCAAGGACTGGAAGCATTTCACCTCCTGGTGCCGGCGCAACGGCTTCGATCCCCTGCCCCCGGATTCGAAGGTGATTGGGCTCTATATCAGCGCCTGCGCCGCCGGCGGAGCTAAGCTCGGCGCCCCGGCTCTGTCCGTTTCGACCATCGAGCGTCGCCTCTCCGGCCTTTCCTGGAATTTTACGCAGCGCGGCCTTTCCATGGACCGGGCCGACCGCCACATCCGCACAGTGCTCGCCGGCATCCGCCGCAAGCACACAAAGCCGCCGCGCGTGAAGGAAGCCGTCCTTGGCGACGACCTCGTTGCGATGCTCGCCACGCTCGGTCACGATCTGAGGGGCCTGCGCGACCGCGCCATCCTGCTCCTCGGCTTCGCCGGCGGCCTGCGCCGGTCCGAGATCGTCGGCCTCGACGTCATGCGCGACGATGATAGCGACGGCGCCGGCTGGATCGAGATCCTTCCGGGCAAGGGCGTACTGGTGACGCTGCGCGGCAAGGGCGATCGCTGGCGCGAGGTTGAGGTTGGCCGCGGCTCCAGCGATCACACCTGCCCCGTGGTCGCGCTCGAGACCTGGATCAAGTTCGGCCGCATCGCGCGAGGGGCCCTCTTCCGCCGCATCTTCAAGGACAACAAGACCGTCGATGTCGAGCGGCTTTCCGACAAGCACGTCGCCCGGCTGGTCAAGAAGACGGTGCTTGCCGCCGGCATTCGCTCCGATCTGCCCGATACCGATCGCGGCCTGCTGTTCGCCGGACATTCGCTGCGATCCGGGCTCGCCTCGTCGGCCGAGATCGAGGAGCGCTACGTGCAGAAGCAACTCGGGCATGCGTCGGCGGAGATGACCCGCAAATATCAGCGCCGTCGTGATCGGTTCCGCACCAACCTCACCAAGGCCTCCGGACTGTAGAAAAGTCCCCTCCCCTCCCCCGAATTCGGCCACGCAATGGCCGGTCGGAAGAGCAGGATTTTCACCTTAGCGCTTCAATTGAAATCGGGAAGTAAAACCGACACCGCGCAAGCTGGTCCTCCGCTCTACCAATGGCCGGAAGCAGGGTCTCCAAAGGCAAGCTTTCGATAGTGTAAGCCATTGTTCCCGCGTGGCATTGTTTCTTATACGGAAGCTATCACGCATTTCACTTCCGTCATAGCGACGGATTTTCCCGCGCGCGTACTATATAGATGAGCCAAGCCTTCGGGACTGAACAGCGGGCCGTCGATCGAGGCTCAGATCGACGAGAATGCCCGTTTCCCGGGGTTTGCCAGGATCCTATTGGCAGAAAAGCTGCTCAAGAGACGTTTACAAACGATCCTTTCCTGATAACTTCCTGATTTGGATTTCCCGCCTAACGAGGCATTTTGTGCCGCAGAACGCCGGCGATGGCCGATCAAAGTATCCTCGGCCGCCACTTGGGCGGCTGATCGGCTACGCGCGCGTTTCAACCGAGGAGCAGGCTACCGACGCCCAGTCGATCGAGCTCAAAGCCGCAGGCTGCGATGAGATTGTCACTGAACATGGCTCTGGTGCCTCACGCGCACGCCCTGCTCTTGGCAGGCTGCTGGACGGCATTCAGGACGGCGATGTACTGGTTGTTGTGCGCTTGGACCGCTTGGCGCGCTCTGTGAGCCATCTGCTCAACGTCATCGAGGAGCTCACGCTCAAGGGCGCGCATTTCCGATCTCTGCGCGATCCAATCGACACCTCGACGCCACAGGGCATGTTTTCGTTGCAGGTGCTTGGCGCCGTGGCGCAGTTGGAACGTGCGTTGATCTCCGAGCGTACCAAGGCCGGTATCAGAGCGGCGAAGGCCAAAGGCAGGTTGCCCGGCAATCCCGGGCTGCGCGAAAGACGGCCGGAAGCGCTGGCCAAAACGGCGGCTGCACGCGATCGAGCCTATGCGGCAAAGATCCAGACCTCGCTCGACGCCTGGTGGCCGACGGTTAAACGCTTGCGGCCCGACAATGCGTGGGAAGACGTGACCCGCATCCTAAATCAGAAGCCGGCTACACAGCCCGATGGACCTTGGACTGTGGATCGTCTGCGCCGTGCCGTTCGATGGCTCGTTCGCCAGAAGCTGGCGGATTCTGCAGTGCTCAAACGATCAGCGCAAAAGACATTCGACGATCGCCTCATGACGCTAATCGCCGGCATTCATGCCTCCAATCCCGAACTCACACTTGCTGAGATTGGCAACCAGCTCGAACGAATGCGTGAACGAACGCCCCGCGGCGGATCGAAGTGGTCGCCATCGTCGGTCAAGAACCTGCTCGATCGAGCAAAGCGCCTTGAATTAATAAGCAGCACCTGAGCTACCCATCAGAATGCGTCTTCATCCACCATGATCTCGGCCGCTTTTATGGCCTCAATTTCGGCGACGCTCAAGTCGTTCGTTAACTGCGCCTCCCGGTGGCGATGGGCTGTGCTCAGCTCCTTCACGCGCGTTGCAATTGCCTGCTGCTCTTCAGCCGGAAGCTTGGCAATGAGCCTGTCAAAATCATCCATCATCATCAGTCTTATTTGAGCTGAGGGTCTGCAGTCGTGTTGCCTGGAGCGAGACAGGCATCGTTGAACAGCGTCATGGTCTGCTTGTCGATCGCTCCCGAACGGCAGAAACCACTCATAAGTTCATGTACGGCAGCCAATGGCGCACTGCGAAATGTTCGAGCGGGCTGAGCTTCGCCAGCAGCGATTTGGACCGCTTCGCGTGCGCTCTCGAGCAGTTCTTGGCCAAAAGCACCCATCTTCCACGCCTCCGACACGTCAGATAAAACGCTGGTCGATATTGAACATCGGCAACGCACATCGGCAAAAATGTAGAATTCGACCACCAATGTGTATATATTACAGTCGGTTCCACAACTCAATGATCGGCAAGAAATGCTCGAAACCCCCGGCCGAATTGAGCCTCTCTTCTTCGATGAGGCAATCCCGACGACCCTGGCCGACCTTATCGTCGAACTTCAGCAAGCCGCCGATAATCTCGGTCGAGGGCTACATCCGGAGTCCGCAGCTGAATTGGCCGAGCTCGTTCGGATCATGAACTCCTATTACTCGAACCTGATCGAAGGGCACAATACCCGGCCCAAAGACATCGAACGAGCACTGGCCGGCGCCGAGATAGAGCCTGAGCGGCGACCACTAGCCCTTGAAGCCAAAGCACATGTCGAAGTTCAGAGGTGGATCGACGAGATGGCCCTGCGCGGCGATCTAACGACTCCCACTTCAATCAACTTCATCACCACCCTCCACGAGAAGTTCTATGCCGAAATGCCCGACGAGTTCCGCTTCGTCGAACGACCGGATGGCACAAATGTTGAAATCGTGCCTGGCGCATTTCGCAACTCCGCGGACGACGACGTCACCGTCGGCCGCCACCAGCCACCTACCTCCGAAAGGGTGCCGGCGTTCATGGAGTGGTTTCAGAAGCGCTTCGCAGCGGTTGAAAAGCAACCGAGCCAGCGCATCGTTGCCATCGCGTCTGCGCATCACCGGCTAAACTACATTCACCCGTTTCCCGATGGGAATGGGCGCGTTAGCCGCCTGATGTCCCATGCAATGGCAGCGAAAGCCGGAGTTGGCGGGCACGGATTGTGGTCGATCTCGCGCGGCCTGGCTCGCGGCCTCAAAGATCCCGGCGACTACAAACGCATGATGGACCACGCCGACAGCCCTCGGCGTGGCGACAGGGACGGCCGCGGAAATCTGTCGGAGGCGGCGCTGAAAGATTTCGTGGAATGGTTTCTCCTAGTGGCAATCGACCAGGTCCGCTTCTCGACGATCATGTTCGACCTGGAACGACTCGAGTCTCGCTACAGGCAGCTCGTGACTGATCGCGTGGACGACAAGAGGGCTCCAGATTTGGTGAGCGCCGTCCTGCGCCACGGAAGTCTTCCGCGCGGCGATGCCCATCTGGCGCTCAAGACGTCAGAACGATCGGCGCGCAACACGGTGTCTGCTCTGGTTGAACAGGGATTCCTTAAATCTCACACGCCCAAATCTCCGGTCCGCCTCGCTTTTCCGCTCGATTATCGGGAACGGCTGTTCCCCAATCTCTTCACGGACGCCGAATTGGCAATTCCGCCACCGCCGAGTCCCAACCAGCCGCACTAACCCGCCCTTTTCTCATCCGACCGCCCCCTCGCTCTTAGTAGCGCCGTAAGAACGGGGCCGATCGAGAACTGCCCTGCCCTGGCCTTATCGGTGAGCGCCCGCAAATAGCCGCCGGCGCTGGAAATCGCCTCTCCGCGCTGCAGGATTGCGGCGATGACGATCGCCGCATCCGTGTCCCCCATGACCTCGCGGGCCTGGAACCAGGCGTCCGGACTGACCCCGAGCGCGGCGCGGACCAGATTTGCGGTCTCAACCAGGTCATCCCAGCCCGAAATTCCGGCGCGGGCATAATCGGCAATGTCCGGGCAGGCGCGCAGCACCAGGCCCAGCGGGTATCCTGTCGGTACCTTTCTGTCCCCTACCCTTTCCGGGTGCTCTGTCGGTTGCGGTTTTAGCTCAGCGGTCGCCCCCTGCTCATTTCCTGAGCGAGGTTCAAAGTCAAAAATGTAGTCTGGGTTTGAATCATGTTTGTGACGCTCATTGTGAGACTCATTGGCGTTCGGATTCTCTGCATTTACGTGAGTTTCCAGAATGTTGCGGATGACCGCCCGCAGTGGTTTCAGTTCAGCCTCCAGCGGCTCCAACTCCTGCCTGGTCGCTGTCCGCGGAATCCGCATCACGATGGCCCTGAAGGAGCCGTGCAGCGCCTCCCAGTCCGCCTCTATCGCCTCCTCGATACCGAAGGCGATCATCTTGGCGATATCGCGCCGGGTGAGCGTCAGGCGTTCCCTGACGAGGTGTAGCGCTCGTCTCTCTGCCCGCACCTCCTCGGCCAGCCGCTCGAACTCGGCAGCACGGGCCAGTAGAGGCGACAGATCGAAGCCGAAGGCCTGGCCGATCTCTTCCCCCTGCCCTCTCCGGGCGAAGCGTTTGCCGTTGGGGCTGTCTCTGCGCACGATGAGCCCGCACTCGACCAGGACAGCCAAATGACGTCTCAGCGTCGCCGGCGCCATGCCGTGGGCTCTCAACGACAGCTGCTGGTTCGAGGGGAATACGATCAAACTCCCCTGCCCTGTCAGTTCGTTGTCCGGGTAGAAGCTCAGCAGTGCCGAAAGCACCGCCAGAGCCCGATCTGTCGCGCCAAGCATCGACTTGGCCTCGCAGACCGCCCTGAAGAGCTTCCACTTGTCGGCCGAGGCGTCTTGCCTGCAGTCTCTCGCGACCATCTGCCCCGCCAATTGGCCAAGCGACAGCGGCCGCCGCCCGAAGGGCGTCGTCAAACCATGCGTTTCCATTCTCTTTCACCCTCTCAAAGGCAAAAGAAATCCGCTCGCCGAAACGACGACTCTTGACACTGATTCGCGGAGGTGCGATTCTCTATCTGCTAAGAATACGAGAAGGGCTTCCGCGGCGGTGACGTTCGGGGGCCTTTTTCTTTTGCGGTTCAGTCTCCGGTTACTTGTTTTGTAATGCCACGGAACTCCTCGTAGAGGTGTCCCAGTTTTTGAGTAATGAATTCGGCGAAGCGCGGTCCATCTTTAGACGCCAAAGTCACCGTGGCCTTCTTCTTCTCGGCCCGGAAAGTGACGCTCACAGCCCTATCGTCGGCCACCCACGTCTTGGTCGAATTGGCTCGTTCACGTGCCTTTTTGCCCTTGAGATGCTGAGTTGCGGACGCCATAGCGGCTTCAAAGCGTTGCTCGCCCGTCCCAGTAGTCGACAGAGCCAGATCGAGAACCGCGCTGCGCTGCTTCTCGGTCAGGCGCTCTACCTGCTTTGAAAATTGCCACCAGCGATCCCGCCCGATGTTCCTGGCGGACCCAATGGCTTTGACGAGTTCTTCTGGGATATTGGCAAGCACCGAGCGCATCTTTGACAAAGTCGTCTCGTCCAGCACCAATGCCGCCATCAGCGTTTCCGCCGAATGTCCCTGCGCAAGAACCTGTTTCGCGAACATCGTCCGCTCTATGAACGAAAGGTTCAATCGGGCAGCGTTCTCCTGACCCTGAGCAATCACATGCTCACGATCCGGCACCTCCCTCACGATTGCCCGCACGGGCCTTCCCAACTCCTGAGCAGCCTTCAATCTGCGATGGCCGAAAACCGCCTGATAACGTCCCGGCTCTGTCGGATTAGGTCGAACGAGAATTGGACTGTCTTGTCCGTTTTCCCGGATGGAGGCCACAAGCTCCCTATACTCGTCAGTGTCGGCGTCCAACCGGTCCACAACAAAGGAACCATCCACCATATCGGGGGCGATATCGACGACTGCCGCCTTGGACAGATCCTCGAATGACTGCATTATTGACCGGGATGCACTCCGCCCGACAAACGCGGGAGCTACCTCAGTAACTCGTGCGGATGAAGGCCCCATGACCGAGCCAAAAACGTCCTTTCTAGCCATGGCAAGAGCACCGATCCATGTCAAAGTTTACTGCAGTAAATTTCATCGATTCAGACCCTCCCCCATGCGCGATGGATCAGCCCCGCGACCTCGCCATTGACGTCGTTCAGCGCATCGATGGCTCTCTCATAAGTGCCACGGTTAAAGGCTGACTTTTCGACCTCATAGAGCGTTTGTTTCGTCAATCCGGCATCTGAAATAGCGGTCGACTTCAGCATCTGGTGGTCGAGGATGTACCCGGCCAGCATTGATTGCATGAAACCGAGCATTTGTTGCTGCGGAATGTCCGTCGGTTCGTAACGTGTGATCAGATATCGAAACCAATCCAGCTGAATGGCCGCTCCGGCATTCCGGATTGTCTTAAGGATTCCACCCAGCATTAGCAGGAACTGGCTCATCGACATCAAATCCAGCATTTGCGGGTGGACTGTGATCAGAACAGATGTCGATGCTGCGAGCGCAGTCAGGGTTAAATATCCCAGTTGCGGCGGGCAGTCGATTACAACGATGTCGTAGCGGTCGGCGACAGGCTCAAGCGCTGCAGCAACGCGCGTGAAGAACGTGCGACCAGCGGCGCTACCTCTATCCTGCATAGCCAAAGGTGTGTCGTACTCAAACTCCTGGAGCTCCAGATTGGCCGGCACGATATCCAGTCCCGGAAAGTTCGTCGGGAGAATGATCTCAGCGATCGGCTTTTGCTCGTTGTCGTAGCGTAGCGCTTCGTAGAGTGATGCATTTTGATCGAGCTCAGGCTGGAAGCCGTGCAAAGCCGATAGTGACGCCTGTGGGTCCAAATCAACTGTAAGAACCCGGTGCCCGGTGAGCGCTAGGTATTGAGCAAGGTGCGCAGCCGTTGTCGTCTTGCCCGACCCGCCTTTGAAGTTAACTACAGAAAGGACCTGCAACTTGTCCGCGGTTTTCCTGTGAGGGACGTAGCGCTTTATGTCGGTGCGCCCGTGGAGATCCAGGAAGCGGCGCAACTCCTGCATTTGCTCCGCCGAATAGCTCCGGCGTCCGGACGGGCCCTGGGATGGTGTGGGTCCCTTGCCCTCGAGATGGAGGCGCTTGAGATTGTTCTGAGAGACGCCCAGATATTGCGCCACTTCGGCTAGCGAGAACTCCCGAAGCGACTTCTTGGCGTTCGGCGGGAACTTCTCGAAACGAAGCTGATTAAGGCGCTGAGAAATCTCATTACCCTGATCCAGAATGGTGTCATCAAACTGCGCGATAGGCATATAGTTCATTCTTCACCGGGCAAATAGCGCTTTTTCATTGCAAGCGACGCAACAAGCGCCATTAACGCCACGATTCTGATGACCAAGCAAGGATTTTAGTGTTAACAGAAGGTTAACGTCGTGAGTGACGGCGACCTGAGCCGCCCCAGATTTACCGCAGTAAATTTTGGCTCGGCCAATCATATCCACTGCCTCCGCATCGCAACGGCCATTGCGTGATCAGTGGTCTCCACACCGAGGCGGCTACGAGCGCCCTTGAGCACATCCTCAATCGCTCGAAGGCTGACGCCGCGCATCGTCGCGATGTCCTGGTTCTTTTTGCCTTCTGCTCGCCATGCGAGACATTCCCGCTGCTTCATTGTTAGCGGACAAGGCGCGGCACGCATCCACCGATCAGCCTGTCTGCCGAGCAGATAACCATCAATGAACACACCGACCGTCGCGACGGAATGCTGATGGTTGACCAGATACTGATCAGCCCTGGCTTCGCGTGACGCAAACGTGAACAGCGCCCGGCGGCCATAGGCGCTGACGATGGGAATCGAGACGCCAGACTTGATCCCATACGCCCTCGCCTCGCCCAGGAACTTGCGGTGCTGCTTGGTCAGCCGGAACGGCCATTCGTCCTCAGACCAGCTAAAACTTCCACGATTGCGCAGGCTGGCTTCGATGACAGGATCAACCGCAGCCTTGTTCTTCAGCAGGTAGTCTTCCTGCCAATCCGGTGCATAGTTGGAGATCCCGTAGCTGTTGGCGCCCGCCAGCGACAGGTATGTGAACCATTCGAAGCCGTGGGCGCTCGCAAAACGGCGCAGCGCGACCTCGGCTTCGGCGCGGTTATTGGCCAGATGCAGCCAGTCGCGCAGCAGGTCGAACCGCGCACTCAATTGCTCACTCATAGGCGCTCCCAATTCTGTCGTCGTGCATGGCCGGAGCCTTGCGCACCAACGCTCGGTTGCGAATCAAAGTCTGGTTGTACCTAGACGGTTTCTCGTCAAAGCGAACCTTCGGGATTCCACAGTAGGCGCTTGTGCCGCGCTCTGATTGGTTCCGCGCACCATCAACAGCGCGGAGCAAATCGCATGCGGATCGTAGCAGTCAGGACGGGTGAGAGCAGGGCAGGGGACCGGTTGATCGACCAGGCGTTGTGCCTGAGAGCGCGGGTCTTTCAGGGGCGTCTGGAGTGGAATGTCTCGACCGGGAATGGTCGCGAGTTCGACGAATACGACCAGCTCGGCCCTACCTACATCCTGGCCACCGACGATAGCTGCTTGCAGGTCATCGGCTGCGCACGCCTCCTGCCCGGCGACGGTCCGACCATGCTGGCCGATACATTCCCGCAACTGCTCGACGACAGGGCGATGCCGCGCGGGCGCCACATCGTCGAGAGTTCCCGTTTCTGCGTCGACACGTCGCTGCAGAGTTCGACAGGCGCACGCGGCCTGCATCAGGCGACTATGAGCCTCTTTGCCGGAATTCTGGAATGGGGCCTCGACAATCGCTGCACAGAGGTCGTGACCGTTACGGACGTTCGCATCGAGCGCATCTTCGGCAGGGCAGGGCTCCCGTTCGAGCGGCTGGGCTCGCCGCAGGCAATCGGCAACACGATCGCCGTCGCCGGCACGATCCCGGTCACGAGCGACAACGCCGCGCGCGTTCGTCCCGTGGGCTATCGGTCGCTCATCGAGCTCGGATGGGATGTCGCCGCGTGAGCCTCCAGCCATCATTCCACATCGGTGTCACACCCATGCCAGCAGCAGGCTCACGCCATCGTCTCGAGCGCAAGCTCCGGGAAGCGCTGGGCTCGACCGTCGGCGGCCATCTCGACGATGCGCTTGTCGTCGAGATCATGCTCAACCCGGACGGACAACTCTTTGTCGAGAAGATCGGCGAGGCGATGCAACTTTGCGGCAATCTGAGCGCCCAGGCGGCAGAGACGATCATCGGCGCGGTCGCGCACGCGCTGGGCACTGAGGTGACGACGGACCAACCGATCATCTCCGGTGAGCTGCCGATCGGCGGTCACCGCTTCGAGGGGTTGCTGACGCCAGTGGTACCCTCGCCGGTATTCTGCATCCGCAAGCGAGCCACCCGGCTCTTTCCACTCGAGAGCTACGTCTGGAACGACATCCTCAGCGAGACGCAGGCGAGGATCATCCGCAACGCGGTGGCCAACCGCCTCAACATCGTTGTCGCCGGTGGCACTGGCTCAGGCAAGACCACGCTGACCAATGCCATCATCGGCGAGATCGTCGATATCTCCCCGGAACATCGCCTGATCATCCTGGAGGACACAGCGGAGATCCAGTGCTCGGCCGACAATGCGGTCTACCTGCACACCTCCGACGCCGTCGACATGGGCCGGCTGCTCAAGTCGACCATGCGTCTTCGGCCTGACCGCATCATTGTCGGCGAAGTGAGGGATGGGGCCGCACTGACGCTGCTCAAAGCGTGGAACACAGGCCACCCCGGCGGCATCGCCACCATACACGCAAACAGCGCCTATGCGGCGCTCACGCGCCTCGAGCAGCTCGTCGCCGAGGTCAGCACAACACCGATGCCAGAGGTGATCGGAGAAGCCGTCGACATGGTGATCTTCATCGAGAGGACGCCAACGGGACGCCGTGTCAGCCAGATCCTGCACGTCGAGGGATTCCGGAAGGACGAATACATCGTCGTTCCCTATGCAGATGGAGAATTGGAAAGTGCATAAGCCATTGTTTTCAAATGCTATTGTTCGATACTTGAGCGCCAGTGCGGCCGGATTGTTCACTTCACCGGCGTTAGCCGCCGGTGGTGGCGGCGGCCTGCCCTGGGAAGGACCGCTGCAGCAGATCCAGACCTCGATCACCGGACCCGTCGCCGGAATGATCGCACTCGCCGCCGTGGCGATCGCCGGCGGCATGCTGATCTTCGGCGGCGAGCTGAACGATTTTGCGCGGCGGTTGACCTACATCGTGCTGGTCGCCGGCATCCTGCTTGGCGCGACCCAGATCGTCGGCCTCTTCGGCGCCGGCGGCGCGGCGATCGGTGCGGCTGCTTTCGCGTCGGCATTCGCTTGATGAGCGGTTCGTCCCTGACCCGCGTGCGGATTCATCGCGCACTGTCCCGACCGAACCTTCTGTTCGGCGCTGATCGCGAATTGGTACTCGTGACCGGTCTTGCCTCGGTGATCCTGATCTTCGTGGTGCTGACCTGGTTCTCAGCCCTGTTCGGCATTGCGGTGTGGATCGTCATCGTCGGCCTGCTGCGCCAGATGGCGAAAGCCGACCCGATGATGCGCGGCGTCTATCTCCGCCATATGCGCTACACCAATCATTATCGCCCGACCTCCACGCCCTGGCGCAGATACTAGGGGAGGGCAGGGAAATTGGTTGCGCTCAGAAAATTCCGGCACACCGGACCGTCCTTCTCGGACCTGCTTCCCTATGCGGGCCTGGTCGACAACGGCATCCTGTTGCTCAAGGACGGATCGCTGCTGGCCGGTTGGTATTTTGCCGGACCGGATTCCGAGAGCTCGACAGCGCTCGAGCGCAACGAAGTTTCGCGTCAGATCAACGCCATCCTGTCGCGGCTCGGTTCCGGTTGGATGGTACAGGTCGAGGCGGTGCGCATCCCGACGACCTCCTATCCGTCGAGCGATGCCTCCTTCTTTCCCGATCCGATCAGCGCGGCGATCGATGACGAGCGCCGCAGGCATTTCGAGGCCGAGAGCGGCCACTTCGAAAGCAAGCATGCGCTGCTGCTCACTTACCGGCCGCCGGAGAAAAGAACCTCCGGCATTACCCGCTACGTCTATGCCGATGCGCCATCCCGCAATGAGCGTTTCGCCGATGCCGTGCTTGCCCAGTTCAGAACCGCCATCCGCGAGTTCGAGCAATATATGGGCAGTGTCGTCTCCATCCGCCGCATGGTGACGCGCGAGACCGTCGAGGACGGCAAGGTCGCAGCCTTCGACGACCTCCTGCAGTTCGTCCGCTTCTGCCTTGTCGGCCAGAACCATCCGATCCGGCTTCCGTCCATCCCGATGTATCTCGATTTCCTGGTGACAGCCGACTTCCATCATGGCCTGGCGCCGCTAGTCGACGATCGCTACCTCGCCGTCGTCGCCATCGACGGTTTTCCGGCCGAGAGCTGGCCCGGCATTTTGAACGCCCTCGACCTGATGCCGCTATCCTATCGTTGGTCGTCGCGCTTCATGTTCCTCGATGCGATCGAGGCGCGCCAGAAACTCGAGCGCACGCGCAAGAAGTGGCAGCAGAAGGTTCGCCCCTTCTTCGACCAACTCTTCCAGACGCAGTCGCGATCTGTCGACCAGGACGCGGCGGCGATGGTCGCTGAGGCAGAGGATGCCATCGCGCAGGCGTCATCGCAGCTGGTCGCCTATGGATACTATACGCCTGTTATCGTCATCTTCGACGAGGACGAGCAGCGCCTGCGCGGCAAGGCTGAAGCAGTGCGGCAGCTGGTCCAGGCGGAAGGGTTTGGAGCGCGCATCGAAAGCCTCAATGCGACCGAGGCCTTCCTCGGCAGCCTGCCCGGCAACTGGTACGCCAATATCCGTGAGCCGCTGATCCACACACGCAATCTCGCCGACCTGATCCCCCTCAACTCGGTGTGGTCGGGCGAGGCGGTCGCGCCCTGTCCGTTTTATCCGGAGAATTCCCCGCCGCTCTGCCAGGTCGCATCGGGTTCGACGCCGTTCCGGCTCAATCTTCATTCCGGCGATCTCGGCCACACACTGGTCTTCGGTCCGACCGGCTCGGGCAAGTCGACTTTGCTGGGGTTCCTCGCCGCACAGTTCCGCCGTTACGCTTCCGCACAGCTCTTCTGCTTCGACAAGGGCCGATCGATGCTACCGCTGACGCTGGGCGTCGGCGGTGACCATTACGACGTGGGGGCAGGGGAGGGGCTCTCCTTCTGCCCGCTGGCCGAACTCGAAACCGCAGGCGATCGCGCCTGGGCGGCCGGGTGGATCGAGACGCTGATCGCGCTGCAGGGCGTCAAGGTTCTCCCCGAGCATCGTAACGCGATCGCACGGCAGCTTGGACTGATGGCCAACTCGCAGGGGAGATCGCTCTCAGACTTCGTCTCCGGCGTGCAACTGCGCGACATCAAGGAAGCCCTCCATCACTACACCGTCGACGGTCCGATGGGACATCTGCTCGATGCCGAGCAGGACGGACTGACGCTCTCCTCCTTCCAGACCTTCGAGATCGAGCAGTTGATGAACTTGGGCGACAGGAATCTCCTTCCGGTTCTGCTCTATCTGTTCCGCCGTATCGAAAAGCGCCTGACCGGCGCGCCGAGCCTCATCATTCTCGACGAAGCCTGGCTGATGCTCGGTCACGCCGTCTTCCGCGAGAAAATACGCGAATGGCTGAAGGTGTTGCGCAAGGCCAACTGCGCCGTCGTGCTCGCCACCCAGTCGATCTCCGATGCCGAGAAATCCGGCATCATCGATGTGCTGAAGGAATCCTGCCCGACCAAGATCTGCCTGCCGAACGGGGCGGCGCGGGAACCCGGCACGTGCGAGTTCTATGAGCGCATTGGCTTTAACGAGCGGCAGATCGAGATCGTCGCCAACGCCACCCCCAAACGCGAATATTACGTCGTTTCACCCGAGGGACGCCGCCTCTTCGATATGGCGCTCGGTCCCGTCGCGCTCTCCTTCGTCGGCGCTACCGGCAAGGACGACCTCAAGCACATCGAAGACCTGGTCAAGACGCATGGCAGCGCCTGGCCGAACCATTGGCTCAAGCAGAGAGGGATCGATCATGTCGGCATCAACGAACAGTAGGTCACGCAATCGGCGAACAATGGCCTTCACGTTGGCGGGCGCTTTGGCGCTGTCGACCTCGCTGCTGTCGCCAGCTCATGCGGGCGCAGCCGGTGGCGGCGCAACCGAATGGACTCAGCTTCTCAACAATGGCGAGCTGATCAGCCTGGTCGGCCAATCGTCCGAGCAGATCAACAACCAGATCACGCAAATCTCGCAACTGGCCGAGCAGATTCAGAACCAGCTTCGCATCTACGAAAACATGCTGCAGAACACGGCTCAGTTGCCGGCGCATATCTGGGGCAATGTCGAGCGCGACCTGAACAAGCTGCAGTCGATCGTCAGCCAGGGCCAGGGCATCGCCTTCTCCATGGGCAATGCTGACGACGTGCTCAAACAGCGCTTCAAGAGCTACGCCGACTTCAAGACCGACCTGCCGAGCGACCAGTCCTTCTCAACCAACTGGCAAAATTGGTCCGACACCAATCGCGACACGATCGGCGGCACGCTGCGTGCAGCGAGCCTGACGGCCGATCAGTTCGGCACCGAGGAAGCCACTTCTCGACAGCTCCGCTCCATGTCGGAGTCGGCCGACGGGCAGATGAAGGCGCTGCAGGTCGGGCACAAGATCGCTGCCCAACAGGTCGAACAGATGCAGAAGCTGCGTGGTCTCTTCTCCCAGCAGATGACCATGATGGGCACCTGGTACAATTCCGAGCAGGCGAAGGAGGATTTGGCGCAGGCAAGGCGCGTAAAATTCTTCAACGCTCCGGTCAGCGGAATTCCGACTGGACAAAAGATGGAGCCAAGATGGTGAGACTGATCGCCCTCATCAGCGCTTTCGTGCTGGTCGTTCTTATTGCCGTCAGCCAGTTCTGGGTTAGCCCAGACGAAAGCGGTTCTGCGCCCGAGCAGAGTTTTGTTGGCGGCGGAAAGCCCAAAGAAATCCCGCCCGGACAGAAGATGGCTCCGAGATGGTGAGCGCAAGAAATCGTCGGCTCTTCATCGTTGTGTCGGCTGGCATCGCGATCGCAAGCGATCCGGTATTTGCACAGCAAGGCGATGTCCTGACGACGCTAGAGAACTCGGTCGTTACCGCCGCCAAGGGATGGGAATCGACCATCCTGAATGCGGCGCGCTCGCTGTTCTGGATCCTGGCAACGATCGAGATCGGCGTTGCCGCCATTTGGCTGGCTATCAACTCGGCGTCGCTCGATTCCTGGTTCGCCGAACTCGTTCGCCGCATCCTCTTCATTGGCCTGTTTGCATTCATCCTCGATCAGGGACCTGCGTTCGCCAAGGCAGTAGTCGACAGCCTATTCCAGATCGGAGCAAACGGCGGTTCGGCCTCTCCCGCCGAGATTTTCGATGCGGGAATTAGCGTAGCGTCCAAGATGTCCGAGCAAGCGCAGTTCGGGCTTTTCGAGGACAATGCTCTCGCGATCGCAGCCGTCTTCGCGATGATCGTGGTCGTCGTGTCATTCAGCCTTGTGGCGGCGATCTTTGTATCCGTCATGGTCGAGATGTATGTCTGCCTGCTCGCCGGCATGATCATGCTGGGTCTAGGCGGTTCCAGCTTCACCAAGGATTTTGCAGTTCGGTATCTGATCTACGCCTTCAGTGTCGGCATGAAGCTGATGGGCCTCGTGATGATCGCGCGTATCGGCTCCGACATTCTCTTGGGACTTGCGAATGCGCCAACAGCAACGTCCGATCAATTCATCACTTCGCTGGCGATCGCTGGCATATCTGTCGTGATCTTCATCATCTCGATGTACGTGCCGCCAATTCTGCAGGGGCTGGTGCAAGGCGTCTCAGTAACTGGTGGCATGGAAACCATCCGCCATGGCGGTCAGGCCGCGACCTTCGGTGCTGGAGCCGGGGCCGTCGGTGCCGGCGGCGCGCGCACGGCATCAGCCGCCTATTCCGAGGCACGCCAGGGAGGTGCGTCGTTTGCGTCGGCCGCCATGAAGGGCGCATTCGCCGGTATCGGGGCGACCAGTGGCGCGGTCGCGTCAGCCGCCAAGGACCAGGCGATCGGCGCGCCAGGCTCCTACGGGTCGACGACGCTGGGCCTCGCCAACGCCAAGCTGGACTCTGCGCGACCACAACGCAAACCCGCTCCTCCTTCAGGCGGCTCCAAGCCTTCCAAACCCTAACCCGTCACAACAGAAACGAGACCGATGCCGATGGCCAAACGCGACCATCCCGACAATCCCTATCTTGCCGCGCGTCAGGAATGGAACGAGCGCTATGGAAGCTATGTCCGTTCCGCCCAGTCCTGGAGGATTGTCGGCGTCGTCGGCATGGCGATGGCAATGATCGCGTTTTCCTACGCGCTCTATCTGAGCACACAGGTCAAGCTGGTCCCCTACATTGTCGAGGTCGACAAGCTTGGGACCGCCGCCGTCGCCGGCTATCCGCAGCAGATCGAATATGCGGACCCACGCGTCGTTCGCGCAACGCTTGGCGGTTTCATCACCAGCTTCCGATCAATCACACCCGACGCCGTCGTGCAGAAGCAGTATATCGACCGGACTTACGCCTTGCTTCGAACCTCCGATCCCGCGACCGAAAAGGTCAATGCCTGGTTCCGCGGCAACTCGCCTTTCGAGCGCGCGAAGGCGGCGACTGTCTCCATCGAAGTCAACAACGTCGTGGCGCTGTCGAACCAGAGCTACCAGGTCGACTGGACCGAGTTCGAGCGCGACCGCAAGGGCAAGGAAACGGCGACACGCCGGTTCCGGGGCGTTGCCACGGTGACGCTGACCCCGCCCCAAGACGAAGAAATCATCCGGCTCAATCCGATCGGTCTCTATCTACGGGACTTCGACTGGACTGCCCAACTCTGATCTTCCGAAAGGTTTTGTTCCCATGACCTACCAATCCCGGCGGCACCATGCGTTGCTCCTGACAGTCGCCTTGCTTTCCACCTGGGGCGACCCTGCCTTCAGCCAAGACCTTTCGTCCAACGAGGCAAAGGGTACGCGCATCTCCGGCCAATGGCGCGGCTCGAAAGGCCTGGTCACCAAGGGCGCGGACGGCAAGGTCATCTTCCTGTTCGGCGAGGTTCAGCCGTCCGTCGTCTGCTCGCCGCTTCAGGTCTGCGACATCGAGTTGGAGGCCGGAGAGGTGGTGCGTGACGTGCTGGTCGGCGACACCGTGCGCTGGAAGGTCGAGCCTGCGACATCGGGACCGGCCAACGGCCAGGCGGTGCATCTGGTCATCAAACCGTCGGAACCGGGGCTGGTATCGTCGATGGTGGTGACGACCTCTCGGCGCACCTATCACATCCAGCTCAAGTCAGCGCAGGAGCATTATATGGCCCGCGTCGGCTTCGAATATCCAGAGGACGTCAACGAGAAGTTCAAGCAAGTCAACTCCCGGCTCGACATGGGATCGACGGGCGCGACAGCCAACCCTGAAAACCTCAACTTTTCATACAAGGTCTCGGGCCGCGCCCGCTGGAAGCCGAACCGCGTCTATTCCGATGGTGAAAAGACCTACATCCAGTTCCCGCCATCGCTTGCCAGCCGTGATGCGCCGGTCCTCTTTGTCGTTTCTGGCGGCCAGAACCGCATCGTCAACTATCGCCTGAAGGGGTCGACCATGGTCGTCGATTATCAGGTCGACAAGGCGATCCTGGTCTCCGGCGTCGGCTGGAAACAGGAAAAGATCACGATCACGAGGGGAGGGTGATCCTCATGCGAATGGTCCCCAAAGCCGGCCAATGCCTGGTCGCCGTCGTCCTGTCGATCACTCTCACCGCCTGCCAAACCCTCGGCCCTGGCGGACTTCCAACGAGCCGCGCCATGCCTGAGCTCTCTTCCGTCGCTTCTCAGGCGATCGCCGACGACATGACGACTAGGCTGACCGAGGTCGCAGCACCGCAAACCGTTGAGGTCAAGGGTGACGACACAGCTTTCGCGACGGCGCTCGAAGCGTCGCTGACCCGCGCCGGCTATATGGTCGCGCCAGCAGACCAGAAGGCCAATTCTGGGGCGGGGCTTCGGCTGGCCTATGTGGTCGAGGAGTTCGAGGGCGATGTGCTGGCCCGTCTGTCGACGGAAGCCGCCGATCTCGGCCGCGTCTACCGGGTGACGGGCGACACGGTCGAACCAACCAGCCCCGTATCCATCAAGCGGAGGGACTGAAACATGTCGCTCGACCTTCCGATAAAACCGCTGCTCGACGATCAACCGCGTATCCGCACTCTCAACCGGCTGCCGATCATCGTCGCCATCGTCCTCCTGATCGCCTTCTTTGCCGTCATCATCTACGGACTGTCGACGCGCGGGCTGTATTTCCGCGACAATGACGGCATCGGCGATGCCTCGAACTCACCTCCTGCCAGCGACTTTGCCGATCGCCTCAAACGTGGCGTCGGCGATGGCGTGATCGATGCGCCGGCCGAACCGGTCGTCTTCCGCCCGGAACCTGCACCCCAAGCGCCAGCCGCCAATCCGTTCAAGCCAGCGCCCACAGCCGCGCCCGCCGCGCCAGTGCAAGAGGTCAAGGAACCGGAACTCGAGCCGGAACATGTCTGGCGCGCGCGTCTCCGCCGCGAGCACGAAGAACAATATCTGCGCGAGCAACAGCGACAACGCATGGCCCGCTATCAGGCCGGCGATGCAGCCTATGACTCGCCGATTGCCGTGCAGATCGACAAGGGAAATGCAGATACCTCGGAGCCGGAAACAGGACAGACGCAGCGAGGCGGGCAGGGAAGGGGGCTCAATGCATCCGACCTCTACGCCGCAGCCGCCAAAGCCGGACTTGGCGGCCAGTCTGACGCGAACGGCCAGAAGGCGAAGGGAGAATTCTTCAATCAGGACCTTCAGGAGCTGGGATACCTGCCGAACCAGGTTGTCGGGCAGGTTACGCCATTCGAGTTGAAGCGCGGGTCCGTGATTCCGGCGACGCTTATCTCCGGTATCAACTCCGACCTCCCCGGTCGGATAACGGCGCAGGTGTCGCAGAATGTTTTTGACTCCGCGACCGGCCGCCACCTTCTCATCCCACAAGGATCAAAACTCTTCGGCCGCTACGATTCCGAAGTCACCTTCGGCCAAAAGCGTGTTCTCGTTATCTGGACCGACGTCATCTTCCCTGACGGTGCAACGCTGCAAATCGGCGGCATGGCCGGAACCGACGCGGCCGGCTATGGTGGTTTCAAGGACCGCGTCAACAACCACTATCTCAAAGTATTCGGATCGGCGGCGCTGGTCGCGGCCATCGGCGCCGGCATCGACATGGCGGTGCCTCAAGACCGCAATGCGCTTGGCATGGAAAACAGCGGTGAGAGCGCCGCGCGTCGTTCCTTCGCCGAAACCTTCGGCCGTGTCGCGGAACGGACGATCTCCAAGAACATCGACGTTCAGCCGACGCTCGAAATCCGACCAGGCTATCGTTTCAACGTCCTCGTCGACCAGGATATCGTGTTTCCAGGACGGCATGGTGGCTAGGTCGCTCAGGGTCGCCGTAGATGGCACAAGGGCGGCTCCATTGTTGAGTCACTGCTTCGCGCCCGCATTATGGATGTTCCTGCGGCGGGTCATTGTCCCGAATGCTGCCGCTGCGCGACGAGGTCGGCAGATATCAATAGATTTCCATCTGACTCTAGATCAGGTCCTTCGCAGCCAAACGCCTATAGTGCTCCCCCAGCGCCGTTAGGCGAACGGTCTTCGACTCCATGGCCGCATGCCACATGTGCGGTGCTCCCTCGGGGACCAGCAAGCCGGCGCGGTTATAATTCTGCAGGATTGCGAAGATGGCGTTGTGGTCTGGATCTGGGGCGGGAATGCCCTGTGGATCGGTCGCCCACGAGTTGGGCCGCTCCGGCTCGTATGTAGGGTCGAGCTGCATCTGGTAGCCTGCTGATGGGAAAAGCTCGGAAATTCTCCGCAACTCGGCGAGCTCAAGCGGCGGCCGAACTTTCCGCAGAGACACAAACCGCTTCACGTTGGTCTTGAACACGGGGCGCTGTGCCCACGGTCCAAGTGACTGATCGACATGAGCATACACACCGCCAGGTGTAACTTCACCAACCAAGTTCGCCGCAGCGCCGCCAAGCGCGTCGACCAGAAGGGAGGTGAAGACTCCAGCACCATTCTCCTCGCTGGCGTACTGCTCATCAGTCGAGGCCGTGAGGATGGTGACGCCGTCGCTGATCTCCGCAACCTTCTGCTGAAGTGCACTCCCTCCTGCGACGCCGCTATGGCAGCTATCGAGAATAATCACGCGGTTGGCGATCTTGGAATTGTTGGCCATCGTCATGATTTCGGCCAACGACACCCCATCGTTGCCGGTCTTTGCGTCGGAAGAGCACAGATAGCCGCCCGTTGCCTCAATGTGCCCGTGACCAGCAAAATAGAGTAGAGATACCTCGCCATCTCCAGCAAAGAGGTTTTCAATGGCACTCCGAAGCTCGTCCCTGGGAACCGTATCGGTTGGGCCCGTGCCGGTGATATGCCGAACGCCAAAGTTGATCGATCCGTCTGCGTGGCGGTCGAGCATAGATTTGACCGCGAATGAGTCATTCACACAGCCGTAGAGCTCCGAAACGTCATCGTAGTAGTCAATGCCGACGACCAGAGCTTTACGCATTTAGAGACTATCGATCCAGTTGGCGATGTTGTCCCAATTCCAGACCATGGCGTTGAGGCCTTCGATCTTAGTGCGATCGTCCTTGTAGCACCACATTCCGCGCAACGATCTCCCCTCTTCACGGGCGCACTTGATCTCCCACTTCTGGCCGCTAGAGCTCAGTGAGTTTTCACTGATGAGAACAAGTACGCCGTCCGACCGCTTGATGCGGGTTCGTACACGCGCCTTCCAATCCTGATCGTATGCTTCCTTAACCGACATATCGATGTATTCGAAGGGGGAGCGGGTATTGAGCGACTGGCCCTTGAGGTAGTCGCGACAGCGCACGTCCTCGATAGCGAAAGCTACGAACACGATTTTCTTATCAGCCACGCGTGCCCTCCATCCCTACGGAATCATTATGCGCGAAGCGAACGAAACCAACTAGTATCAAGGTTATGGACGCCAATCCATACGGCGACTATCTCGCGTACCTACATTTAAGGTCATCGCAAACTACCGGGTCACATCGATAGGGACTCGTTGATGGCGCTCGAATGTAGCAAACTTGGCAGCATTTTGGACCATCTGCCGCTTCGCTTTGGTTCCGAGTATCGTTTCGGATTGTCGGTAAAGATAGGCCGGACCCCCGTGCACGGGCTGCCAACGCTTCCGCATTGACTGACGGACTTGCCCTAGAGTTCCTGGTGTCGAGAACGTATAGGCGGCCGGCGGTTCTGAAATAGGTGCCCGTCTCAACGGGATTTATGTTCAACGTTGTGGCGCTATTCCGAAAAATGAAGACTTTGTAACCCTGATTTTCCAAGGCCGCTTTTACGCTTCGTGCATGCGCGATGTCTTTGCCGGAAAACGATAGAAATATTCTGTTCGCACGAGAGGCCGATAGCCACTCTTTATCAAAATCGCGTCGACCACGCATGATAGGTACTCCGATGGCCCCTTTTGCGGCAAGCAATACTGCGCGATCGGCGCTGAAGGCACCTTTGTTAAAGTCGAGCGCGAATGGATCGCCTGCGGCCGCCATCGAAGTCGATACCGGAAACTTCGCGAGCTCTGCCAAGAGGGGTCGCCGGCCAGCCGTAGACTGCGGCACTCCCACATCAATTTTTTGGCTTTCAAGCGGCCCGACAAGTTGCTTGAGCAGATTATCGCTAACTGTACCTACAAGCTCAGCAAAAGCGAGCGAGGACCCGAGTGCCAATACAAAGACGGTGAAAAGAAACCTGCGCATGCTCGATGCTCCTCTGGCTTTCAGCACTTAACTACTGGTACTCCATCATCGAATTGTAGAATCGTAGTAATGATCGCGCAGACAACTCTGAGATTGGCAAAAGGGGGCGGCTTTGGCTAGAAACAATAGGATATTTATTTCGTTTGCGATCGAGGATGAGTGGGCCCGAACACGAATGGTTGGGCAGGCCCGAAATGAGCGAACACCGTTCGAATTCGTGGACATGTCCGTCAAGCGTCCCTGGGATGAAGCATGGAAAAGCCAGTGCCGAACGCGCATCAAGGGTTGCGACGGAATGATCGCAATGGTCACGACCAATACTGCCAAAGCGGACGGGCAGCTTTGGGAAGTGCGAACGGCGCTTCAGGAAGGTGTACCGGTTTTGGGTATCTATGCGACGCAAGACAATCGCCCGTATAATCTACCCGCCGAATTTGAACGCATCCGAGTTGAAGCGTGGACTTGGGCCAGCATTAGCGCATTTCTGGCGCGGTTGTGACATGGAGAGGCGGGCGCTCATCATCGGCATAGACGAGTACGATAACTTCTCGTCCCTTTCCGGTTGCGTTGCGGATGCAAATGCGATGACGCCTTTGCTAGCGCGCCACGACGATGGGGCAGTGAATTTCGGCTGTCGGACATTTACGAGCGCTGGATCGGATCGCATCACCCGCCCCTTCTTACGGGCAAAATGGAAGGAGTTGTTCGGATCATTTAGGGGTGACGCTGTCTTTTACTTCGCCGGGCATGGCGGACCGACCGAGCTAGGAGGTTTTCTTGTCACTCAGGACGGCGAAGAAGGAGATCTCGGGCTACCGATGAACGAGATCGTCCAACTAGCGAACGACTCGCCCGCACGGTCGGTGCTAATCATTCTCGATTGCTGTTTTAGTGGGGCAGCAGGCAATTCACCCAGTCTGCAGACTGCGGGCCTCTATCAAGCCACCTTGCGCGAAGGGCTAACGATCCTCGCCGCATCACGACCTTCCGAAACCGCTGGTGAAATCAATGGGCATGGTCTGTTCACTGATCTTGTGTTGGGCGCAATGCGGGGAGGCGCTTCCGATGTTAGAGGTCGGGTGTCTGCCGCTGCCATCTATGGATACGTAGAATCGGCGTTTGGTTCATGGGCGCAACGACCGCTTTACAAATCGCATGCCGCACAGCTTGACCCGGTTCGGCTCTGTGAGCCTAAAGTGACGGATAGGCTTCTTCGCGAGCTTCCTCAATTCTTTGCCACTGCTGACGCGGCGTACCAATTAGACATGAGTTATGAGGAAACAAACGCAGCAGCGAAAGCTGTCAACGTTGAAAGATTCAAGAAATTCAAAATTCTTCAACTAGCAGGTCTGTTGATGCCCAAAGTCGGCTCTGACCTATATTGGGCCGCTGAGAAGTCCGGCTCTGTAGGCCTCACGGCGCTCGGGCAATTCTATTGGCGACTGGTCGACAAGGAACTCATTTGATGCGAGTCGGCGTAACGGGCCACCAAGAAAGAGAGGGAATGGACTGGCCCTGGGTTCGTGAGAGCCTTCGGGAATTGCTCACAACCAACAAGGCCACAGAAGCGCTCAGCTCGCTGGCGCAAGGCACAGATCAGATCTTTGCCGAGGAGGCGCTAGCGCTGACTATTCCTTTAACCGCTGTAATTCCACTGCGTGCCTATGACGCGTTTTTCGATGAAGAAGCATTGGTGAAGTATCGCACGCTGCTGGGTCAGGCGAGACGGATTGATCTAGATTTGTCTGTAGCGCCAGAACGGGCGTTTTTCGAGGCTGGCAAATTCATTGTAGATAAATGCGACCTACTCGTCGCGGTCTGGGATGGAAGACCTGCTGAAGGTCTCGGTGGAACGGCCGACGTCGTCTCCTATGCCCTTGATTGTGGGCGTCAAATCGTCTGGCTCGATCCACTCGAAGCTGAAATCCACACGGATGGAAGCTTCCCGTGAAGATATTCGTCTCCCATCAACAAGCGGATACTGCGAGGGCTACATCCATAGCAAAACGACTGTGGGAGCGCCATTCGATCGGCTCCTATCTCGATGTGATTGATCCGGACTCCGCTACAAAGGGTGATCAGTTAGGAGAGCACATACGGGACGAGCTCGGCAAATGCGATCAGCTGCTGGCCGTAGTGTCATACGCAACCAAAGGATCGTGGTGGGTTCCATGGGAAATTGGGGTGGCTACCGAGAAAGACTACCCCATTGCAACGTATTCTGCCGACGCCACGTCCGTCCCGGAGTATCTAAAGAAGTGGCCTTACTTACGCAACGATCAAGAATTGGATGTCTATGCTATGATCTCCAAGAGTGCGAACGAAACTTACCTCAACAATAAGAAGTATCTGACAGAGGAAGTGTCCCGAAAGAGCAGTCGAAGGATATTTTACCGCCGACTCAGAGATAGATTAGGTCAGGACTAACATAGTTCGGTCTAGTCATTAAGAATACAATTCCAGTCTTTACAAGACTTCTTTATAGGTCAATTCATGATATGGAGTTTTGTCGATCACGATCACACATCGAACTCTATGCCGTCATCGCCGGAAGGGAATACACATTCGTAGTTGTATCGCTCTTTCAGCTCAGCGGAATCCCATCGCAACGTGCTTGGCTGCCGGAAATTGAATATGAGCGTCTTTTGTCGGTCCGGGTCGGCGATAAGTATGCGGGCGATGGTCTCGGCGTCTGGGTGGCCATGCCGAGAACCATCGGTAGAGAAAGCGAAGCGCGTGCAGTTAATGATCGATAGCAACGATGGCGAGGTATTTGCCTTACTGCCATGATGTGAAACTTTGAAGCAGTGCAGTAGCATCGGCGTCCTCTCACTCGCCCCATGACGGCGTAGCGACCGCTCGAGAACATCAGGATGCGCGTCGGCGCCACACAACACCCGTCTGCCATTGAATTCAGCGATAAAGGCGATACTGGAGCCGTTGGCTTCAGTCTTGTCGATTTTGAAAGGCTTAGCGGCAAGCTGTACCACATCTGGGCTGCCGAAATGTTCGCGTCCTTCAATCAACGCGCGTTGTACCTCGTCCGGGTCTGCCGTGCGTAGATGACTTTTCTCCAATTCACGATCCCATACGGGGAGCAGGTCAGAGAGTTGCGCATCCGATGGCGACAGCAAGATTATGGTCAACCCCCCATCAAGTTCGATCGGCCCTGTCGCTTCGGCGCTGTCAACTGAAACAACCCCACTTTCGAAAGGCACGTTCCATGGCCACCCGCTCCTAAGTATCCCCGTGGTCATCTTCTCGCCTTGACCTGGGCCGAGTGGCTCACGATCGTTGGCTCTTGTACGGTTAGCCGCCCTATCCAGTTGCTCGCGACCGTTGAACCAGACGTGTCGTGCGGAGAACGGTAGTGTCGTCTCCCTGAACAGCGGCATCGCCCCTTCGATGTGGTCAGCGTCGACATGCGAGACTACAAACAATTCGAACTTGCCAATCTGTCCTAGTAGTGGTCTCAGTTTCCGATAGTCGCCCGTGCGACCTAGGTCGATGAATGCGTAGCGACGTGGCTGGCCCCAGGTCAGTTGTAGCGCATCACCCTCGGACGCCGGGTGCATAGCCAGCCGGAATTTCACCTCTTACCCCTCCATTCGGATGATGGTGAATGCTTTTAGCGGGTCGATCCTATCGGCCAATCGTCGTGCGGCGCGGCGAAAGGTGACAAACTCTTCGTCTTCGTCGTCGATGCTCTCAAGACCACGCGCTAGCCATTCAGCGGCGAGCGAATAGATTGGCACCCCGCGCCTCGCGCCTTCCAACAGATTTGCCTTGGCGGCCTCGATCTGTTCAGTCGACCTGGCCCTTATCAACTGGCGGCGTCCGAGGATAATCGGCCCATCTGGTATCTCTGGGAACCACTTGGCCAGGTTATTAAGCCACGGGTCCCAACGTCGTTCCGAAGCGCGATCTGCACCAGCCACCGCGACCAACCCACCGCATAGCGCTGCAAGTGGGTTCGACACCTTGTCTTTCAGGGCTCGCTCTGCCGCGCTCCCCAATGCGTTGTCTAGCAGCCTGCCTCCACTTGCCATGTCGCGATTAGACACGAAACCGAGCAGAGCTGCCCATTCGCTGTCCTCGACCACAATGCTCGTCATTGTGGAAGATTCAGCCGCCAATCGATCGACCATGAGGAAAGGGGACCAGCCTCCCCGGGCTCTGTCAGCAGTGCTGTGCCCCAGCGAGGGAAGTACCGCCAACTCGCGTCGCGAGCCGATCCTTACTTCAGCGAAAATAGGCCGACCGCCCTTCCCACCGTGTGATACGAACCTCTTTGGTAGGCGGTCATCGATCCTGACCAGGACCAGTCGACCGTCGTCATCACCAACCGATAGCTTGATCGTCTCATCTGATCCGCTACGCCCGAGACCAATGTTGAGATAACCAACTAACGCTGGATCCACTGGCTTCGATTCCGGTCCTATTGGCTGATGATCCGGTTCAGTTTCACCGCGAACCTCGGACAACCAATCGTTGCGTGGGTCCGATAGTTGGGGCTTGTCCTTCGGCATAGCAGGCGCGGACTCAATCACCAGCGGCCCAATTGAACCGGTGGCGGCGGCGACATTCGCCCACTCGTGCGGCGAGTCTTTTGTCTTGAAAATGAGCCTGACCGACTTGTTGGCCGCAGCGATGACGTCCCGTATCTCCACCGAACCGTCAGGCAGGTTGAGGGTTACAACATGCGGACCCGGTGCCACCTTCACTACCGTTTCGCCGCCGAGCGGAACGGTCAGATGCTTCGGATTTTTCGCTGGCTCATCACGCCTTACAACATCACACACAGCGCCTGCCTTGATAGTCACTTGGCTGTCAACGGCAATGCGTATCTCGGCGCTTCCCCCGACCGAACGATTGCCGCCCAAGTCAGTCACTTTGGGGGCTGCAGCCGTATTGGCTGTTTCGGCGATCTGCAAGAACAATGCTGGCGGATTAACTCGACCGTGGGCCGAACCGAAAGGTTTGGCGCCAACGTGGGCATCCACCTCCAAATTGGTTAGCACAGGCAGTGACAGGACAGCGAACGGAGTGCTTTGGTCGGCACCATTGATGACGGAAACTGCTTCGCCCGCCTTGACCGTGATTATGCAGTCAGACCAATGCTCGGGGTCATCAAGTGACAGATAGACCGGCAGATCAGCGGACTCCCCCGGAAAGCAAATATCGAAACTGCCCCCAAACCGCCCGTTTGGCTTCTGGACGCTCTCGTTGGACCGTCTATGCAATCTAAGCAGCTTGTCGAGCTTGTCGACTAGATTACCTGGTCGGACCGGCCAACCTGATTCGGATGAGTCGCCAGCCACTCCATTCAATGCATCGAGCAGAGATTGCGCGAAGACTGACGTCATGCCGACACGCCCGATCGCCACTTCACCCGGCGATGTAGCGGGAATCGCCCAGACCATTCGCTCTTCGCCATGGTCGTTGGATTGCTTCTTCAGGTTGATGAGCTTGGTGCCATATTCAGTATCCCAAGGAAGCTGGATGTCTGCTCTGCTGCGACAGCAGTCAAACAACAATAGTTGTGCGATCGGTACGGCATTCTCCATTGAGCTGATGAACTGCTCCAGTTCCGACATACCTGCAGTCGCGTCTAGGTCGTCAGTACCATAGTCTTCGAACAAGAAGCCTGTTCGGCCCAGATGGCTGTCGCCGTGGCTGGCGATGTAGAGGAACGCCAGGTTCTCCTTGTTGCTGTTGATACGCCGTATCCAAGCGCGAACAGCTAGCTTGGCGTGATCAAAACTTGCAGGAGGCACTTCGCCTTCACCATAGGTTGAGCGCGAACCTGCCGGGATGTCCTTTTCGGATAACAAAAGCGCCAAGCTGCCTAATGGACGTGCGTTGTTCTTGAAGGCGGCGGTACCGGTACGAGCAGTGAACCAATCGGCGAGCGCCCGCGCAGAGACGGTTGTGCTGCTAATCGGACTTAATTGCGCCGACTTGTAGCGCCCGACCCCAATAATAAGCGCGTGCGTCGCCGGGCCAGCCGCTAGGGCCTCATCGAGGAAGACTAGTCCTTCCTCCGCCCGTCGAATATCGTCCGGTTCCAGTAGCATAGATCAACATAGAGGAAAGGCTGGGAAAGGTAGAACGGTCGGAGCTGGTTCGTCAGGCACCACATGGCTGCGCATCGCAACATCCATCATTAGCCAACCCCAATTGATCAAGTGACACTGCTCCTCCTCGTTGAAAGGATTGAGTCTGGTGCGCATTCGCGCCAGCGTAGCGGTGAGTGCTGCGTCGGCATTTAATACCTGCTGCGTCGCCGAGTACGTCGCGAGGTTGCCATCGATTCCGGCGTAGGCGTACTTGCGACCGCTCGCAGTACAATCGGCGTGTAGTAGTCGTTTGCGTAGACTGCGAGCTTGGTCTGTTGCGATGTCTAGCGCGCGCAACGCTTGCGCCGGCCAGAACGAACTGGCTTCCGGTTCGACCCCAAATGGCGCACCAGCATCGCTGACGATGACTGGATCAAATGTGTCAACTGTTTCAAGGCCAAGGTTGTCATAGGCACCCCCGTCTGTCAAAGAAAGGGTCGTGGTGAAAGCCGGATCGCCGAAATGGAGGGTTCCCTTGCGATCTTTCCAGGTAGTTGGATCAATATTGATTTTGACTGGAGACAGCACTGGCGGAAACGCACTGGACGCAGCAACTGCCTGCGCCAGCGACACTTTTGGATCGAGTATTTCTCCGATTGTGTAGTCCGCCAGTCGGGTTTTCATCATGCGCACCAAACGACCGGTCTGCAGGTTGGTGGCGTTGAACGCGAACTGCGGCGAGTCGGGAAGGTCGCTAAGTTGAATGCCGCCGTACAGTTCGGAATAGGCCTCGGTCAACATGTCACCAACAGACTTTCCAGGCAGCATAGCACCCCAGGCGATCGCCGACCTATCAATACGCCGAGAACAAAAGTCGCGTAACGGAGCAACCACCTCTGCGTCGAGATTGACGAAGCTTTTGCCGTCACTTTTCAGATTGCCCCATTTTGCTGCCAGCATACCAGTGACTATCGCGCCCCCAGAGACGCTTGAAATTCGGCTAAGCTTGGTGAGGTAGCCTAGTTCGTTTAGGCGTTTGATGCTGCCGCAATGGTAAAGTGTCGCTCGAAAGCCACCTCCAGAACAAGCCAAAGCTGGCTCGGCTCGAGAAATCTCTGTTGGCTCAAGGTCGGTCATTCGAGCAGAAGCGGTCTTCTCTATTTCATCAGGGGGTCTCTCAATTACCCCAAATATTTCTTGATATCAGACCAAACGATTGTGCAAGATGTATTCTTGCCTATCGGCGTGACGCTGACATTCGCTAAATTGCAGTACTTTGACAATTGATCAGGAGACGTTGTGCCTAACGACCTCCCCCCAAAAATCAAGCCGCCGAACGGACCTATGTTTAGTTTCAGCCTTATAGTGCTGCCAATCATATTGGTCACGATACTACTGCAATGCCAACCATTTGGCCAAATGGCTTCCACATCGAACTCGAGAGAAAGAGAAGAATTTACGAGAATTCTGAATCTACCAAGGGACGCATTGTCCCACGATGGCTCGGTTGAGGAGGTCAGCAATGATGCATTCCTCACACTTAATCACGACGGGGTTAGGATTAAGACGCAATTCCAGCCAAGTTGGAAGGTTGCTAGCGATGGCCGTCAGAAGATACTTACGTCAGTGGACGGATCGATTGTTTGTCAAAGCCTAGTAATTCCCCGCAAGGAATTCGACGAGATGGTTTCTTCGACTGGTGGACTACGTGAAGCCGTGGAAGGGGCGGCTCGTTTGGGAATTGAGCAGGGGCTTCCAACTAATGCGGCTGTGAGCATCTCGTCCAAACAACTCTTTCGGGAAGGTGGCCCAAATCCACATCAGGGATATAGGCTCAGTGTAACCGTGTCGGCATCAGGTCGCCAGTTTCGTCAATCACCTATCTATATTTGGACGACGTCAACTTCGCATGCTGCATCGCTTACATGCTTCAGTATGAATAACTCTAACGAGGCGATGCCGCAGAGTTCAAACTTTTTCCGGATCGAGTAAGTATATAGGGCGCTTATGAAGATTGTGGGAAACGCGATCTCGATGCTAGGCCTCTATCTGATCTATTCGGTCTCTTTTGGCTCGCAGGCTAGGTACAGCTACTCTGGAATTGACTGGTCGTCTGCTCTTCCTCTGATGATTATTGGCGCAGGGATAGCTGCGCTCGGGGGGTATGTCTCGCAGGTTGGGTTGGAGCACAAGCAACAGGAATTGTCCCTCAGTGGGCGGTTGGAGGCCCTCTATCTACGCCCCTTTGACCTCGACTCGATGTTTCTGGTGGCCCGGCAATCGAACCTATTCGACTGGGACAAATATGATCGTCCGGGAATCGATGGGTGGGAACGGGTTCTTGCCGACGCTTTGTCAAAGACTGCCATGCTGCGTGGCTTGGGTATTCCAGGTGAGGTGACTTTGGGCCCGAGACTAGAAGGGTTTGCAGAGAACTGGCAAAACGAAATCTCACAGTCTTTGATACGGTCAGACTATGTCTTTGTAATCCCGTCAGCGAATAAGAGCACTCTATGGGAACTGCGGCAAATCCGGGATGAAAATCTATTCAGCAAAACTATCTTCATCATGCCGCCGATTTGCTATCCGTTCGAGTACAAAGGCTCGGCGCCGTTTACAGAGGTTTGGCTCAAGACGGTCGAGGCATGCCGCTCTGAGCTGAACTTGGATTTGCCCACATACAACGAGATGGGTGCGCTTTTTCGCTTTCAAGAAGGGAGGATAAGAATCCAGGCGCTTTCCGACTATACCCCGAAGTCAGTAGCGAGAGCCATCAATCGCCTGCTCGACAGTTAACGGTGTGGGATTGCCAGCCGCACAGCGGGATGCAAAGGCTCTGCTCGCATCCTGGAGCGGTGCGTGGCGCAAGCGCACGAAGGGCTTACGTTTAGGGTAGGTGTGAGCATCAAGGGAACTATATCGGGTCGAACTGCGAACGTGCTGCTCGGGTGGCCGAACTAGATTGGCAGCTAGATCACGACCTAAACTCCGACAGAACGAATGTCGGCAATTTTCGTTCTGACACCAAAAGTCGCTTGTCCGCTCACGGCCCCAAAGGCGACTTTTCGGACTCCTGATCTTAGGACTCAACATTTGTGCTTATTCGGATTCCATGGACTTTGGGTCCAATTGCCCGAGACTGCCAAGGTCAATTCGAGTTCCGGCCGAGTGCGGATTGTCATCCTGTGAAACAGCTGATTTGGATGACTCTCGCGCCGTTGGCTTCGCAGCTGGCTTAAGCGGTCCTGACCCGTATGCCTGAACAGCTGCTTCTAACCTGCCGCTGACATCTCCCGGCCAATCCTCAGCCAGTGCGTCATAGATCCCTGCGAATATCTCCGTCCCGACGCTCAGGTTCTTGCACTGTTCGAACAACGTCTCGTCGATGCTTGCCGCGATAACCGGTTCGATACCCGCTGGAATCTGGGTCATCCCGAACCGAACGTCTGCCTTGCCGACATAGGCAGCGACGACGTCCGCCGCCTGGATCGTGTTCTCGATCTTCGGCAGAAGCACCGCCTTGCCGTCGATCGTGACCTTCACCGACAGCGGCTCGGCTCCGACAGCCTCGACAAACTTTTCGACGATTGCCGGTGTTAGCCGTTCGTCGGCGCATTGCTTGATCAGCTCGATGTCCATTTTCTCGTCCCGAGTTTTCAGCTGTTGAAGGCGGTGACCAAAGACACGCCGAACAGGCGCGCCCAGGCTTCGACGGTGGCTTGCTGGATTGGGATGATGCTGGTCCCTTCGGTCCACCAGCCATTGCCGGTAGCGACGAGGAGTTCAGGCTCATGCCAGAACGACTGAAGCACCGGCCAGATCAGCAACTGCTCATAGCAGATGAGAACTGCTGCCTTCCTGCCGGCAAAAGTGACTACCGGATCGCCGACAAGGCTGGCGGATGCGCCGGCAGATTGGCCAAACAATCCGGCCCATGGCCGCCACATCGAAATCGGGATCGGCATGCGCTGCCGGTAGGCGACTTGGTCGCCCGACCTTGTCACCTCGACCATGACATTGTCATAGCCATCGGGTTTCAGGTGGGTGGCGCCGACGAGAATGGTGGTCTCGCCGGCGGCATCACGCCAAAGCCGTGCAGCGGTCGGTGTCCAAATGCCGGCGGCACTTTCCGGCAACACGACCACCCCGACGCCCTCGCTCGCGGCCTCCGTGACCTGGTTGATCAATTCCTGCTGTCGTTTCGGATCGAGGAATGGGGCGACGACGGCATTGCCGCCAACGGCCGTGTCGAGCCCACGCCAGCCAGGTGGCTGCTGGACTGGGGCGTAAGTCACGGCCGAGATGGCCAACGCTGCCGTCGCAATCCCACCGCCCCACCAAACCCGTCGTGTTGTCATCGCCATGAGGATCGCAGCGGTCGCCGCCAAGCCGGCCCATCCCCATCCCGGAAACAGCGCGCCGGCTGCGGTGATCGGGTGCGCCCAGCCGGCAATGCCGAACGGCGGGACAGCCATTACGATCATCGCGATCAGGAACCGAACGGAGCGACGCCAGCCTCGATCCGCCGTCCACAGGATCGTGTGAACGAAGACAAAGCCGACGGCCGCCACCAACCAGAGCAACAGTCCCAGTCCCATGTCGGTTTCGTAGAAGTTGGCAACGCCGAGCGGCAACCCGCGTGACGCCGCCAGGAAATATCCCGCCGACACTGCCGCCACCGTCCAGCGATTGGCCGAGGCCGCCCACAACGCCGGGAATAGAACGGCAATTGCGAAAGCCAGCGGATGACCGATCCAGCCAATCCAACCTACGGCGATCGCACCAATGACGAGCAACGGAGAGCGCATTTTACCGACCATAGGTCAGCACCGGTTGCGCCAGACCGAGAATGCCGCTCGACGGCACGGGACCAAAATAGCGGCTGTCGAACGAGCCGGAGTAATCCGACAGCAGGAACACATGATTGGCCGGAATGATCCCATCCACCGCCGGCGCAAGCGGTTGACCCGCTGCGTCCATCGACCTGATCCGCGAGTCGGGAACCGACCAGCCATCGATCGTTACTGATCCGCCGATCTGAACAAACTGTCCCGAAGCTGCGGCAATCGTTTTGATCAGTGGGCCCGTTCCCCCCGGACACAAACCACGCGGCAGGTAACCGCGCTCCAGCGCCATGTCGAAAATCGGTGTGTCAGGCGGGCAGACGAAGACGAGATCGCCCACACCGTAGCCCGCCGGTTTTGGCACGATGCGCCAGAGGCCAAGCGGGTAGCTGGGCGTCAGGTTCACGCGCAGCCCAGCAAACCCGGCTATCGCGATCGCTCCAGTCAATGCCACGCCGCCGAGCAGCAACGTCGCCGCGGTCCGTCTCTGCCTGGTGATCGTCATAGCGCGGCCTTGAGGGAAGGGCGTTGCGCCAGCTTTGCCGTCTCCGCCTGTTTCAGCGCGTTGACGCTCTTCTCGTGCGTGATGACCTGTTGGACCGCGCGCAGGGTCGGCCACGCTTCGGCGAGTTTGACTTTGTCCGCGGAGGACAGATCGGCCGAAGCTGCCTTGAAGGATTGACCTTCAATGGACTTTGCGTCGAGGCCGAGAAGGGCGCGTTGGCCGAAGCGCTGGCTGACCATTGAACCCACGCGGTCGATCTCGGCCTTGACCATTTTGTCGGCCAGCGCAAAGCCGAGTGCAGCCGGAAGATCGTTGCGGTCGATCGCATCGCGCACGCGTTCCATCACGGCACTGGCCGTAGCCGACAGGGCGGGAATGTCGATCGAAGCGCGCTGCCGGGCGGCCGTTTCGTCAGCGGTAAGTTTGGCTGATGATTGGGCTTTGAGCACCGCGTAGTTCTCGATCTCGCGGCTGAGGACTGCGCCACCTTCCTCGGCCAGTCTGCGCGTTTCCCTTTCGGCTTTCGAGGCGAGCAGACCGGACTTGCCGGCAAGTTCGCCGAAGCTTGCCGGGTTGGCCGATAGCCGTTCAAGCACCGCTGCGTGGTCCGACGGCTTGTCGACGATCGCCTCGACCTTCATCGCATTGGCTGCGGCTTGGGGGTCTCGATAGATGCGCTGGAATGTCGAGGACACATTGCGCCACGCCGACTTCAACGCCTCGTCGGACATCAGTTTCTCCTTGACGGTTTCGGGGATGGATTGTCGCCAGACGCGCATCGCCGGAACGGCAATGGCGGAATGGCTGAGATCGATGGCAGGGTGCTGGACGCTGGCGCCAGATTTCGCCGCCAGAGTCATTTTGCCTACATGGGGTGGGGAAGTTGCCGGGACAGGGGATACGCTCCCCTTGGCGACGATCCGCGCGGCGATCGCCGCCAGCCCTTCACCAAGTTGCGTGACGGTTTGGCGCGCCGCCGCAATCGCCTTCAGCTGGCGGTCAAGCAAGACACGTGCAACCCTCGCGGCATGTAGGCCGCGCGTCGTGGCGTAGCGAAGGGCTGCGCGATAGTCGGCCGAGCCGACATAATCGAGCGTCGTCTCCTTGACGTTTCGGCGGGCAAGCAGCGTTTCGAGACCGCCAGCCTTGGCGAAGGCGCGCTCGCCAAAATATAGCGCGACGTCATGACGATGACGGGTCATCGCGACATAGGTCAGGTGCTTGTCCAGCGAGAGTGACGCTAGCACCTTGACCTGATCGACAGTCGCACCCTGCGACTTGTGAACTGACGTCGCATAGCCGTGATCGACATTCGCATAGAAGGCCTGCGTTACCTCCACTCGTCTTTTGTCCTCACCGACTTCGACAGCGATCTTTCCGACGGATGCTTCGACCACCCGGCCGATCATGCCGTTCTTGACGCCGAGCGAAGTCTCGTTGCGCAGGAAGACGATCTGGTCGCCTGCAGCAAAACTGCGGACGCCATCTTCCGTCTCGAAGCGATGCCCCTCGGTAATCACGCCGCGCTCGATCAGCGCCGTGCGCGCCATCTCATTGAGCATGCGAACGTCACGGCGCAGATGCGCCAGGATGAGGCTCGACTTGTTGGGATCATAGCCACGGGTCCAGTCCGCAATGAGCTTTTGCACCGCCTCACGCTTGGACGGGCTGCCCAGAACCATCCCATGGTCGCGATACGCTTTAAGCCCTTGCGCCACCCGGCCGCGGGCGAGATCGATGCTTGCCGCGCGCATCCAGTCGGTTTTCTGGCGGCGGATGTTTTCCAGGACGACATAACCGACGCGGTCGTGAATCGCGCGGAAGGCAGCACCCGCCTCGATCGGCTGCAACTGCTCGCCGTCGCCGACCAGAACGAGCTTTGCGCCCTTGGCGGAAACTTCCCCGACGAAGCGCGCCATCTGTTGCGAGGCGACCATGCCGGCCTCGTCGAGAACGAAGATGGTCTTGTCGTCGATGGTGTTGCGATCCTGCGACCAGGCGAGCTCCCACGAGGCCAGAGTTCGGGAAGCGACGCCGGCTTCCTGCTCCAGGCCCTCGGCCGCTTTGCCGGCGAGTGCTGCGCCTACAACACGATATCCCGACCGCTCCCACACTTCCCGGGCGGCCTTCAGCGCCGTGGTCTTGCCGGCCCCGGCGAGACCGACGATCGCGGCAATGCGGTTTGATCCTGTGACGTAATCGATTGCCGCCTTCTGCTCGTCGTGCAGCCAGGCATGATCGGCGAACACGGCATTCCGGACTTTACTGTCGACACCGAACCGGTCGTCACCTGCAAGGTGCTGTGCGCGCTCGACCATCTCCGCTTCCGTGCGGATCATGGTTCGCGTCGCCAGCCGCGCCTTGATCCTTGCGCCGGTCGTCAGATCGAAGGTTTCGTCCTGCAACTTGACGATTTCCGGATCGGCCAGGATCGCCGCCATGACGTTGGCGAAAGCTTGGGGATCGTCGATGTAGCGATGTACGAGCTTGGCGAGATCGCGCTCGTCGAAGACACTGTGCTCCCGCGCCGCCATCTCAAGAATGATTGCCGGGCGCGCCACGATGCGCTCCGCGGACCTCCGCCGCGCCTCCTCGAACAGGCGCAGGCGATCAAGCTCCGATGCCCACCCTTCTCCGGATGATTTTGACGCAATGTGCTTTGCGCCAACTCCGAGTTTGAGCGTCGGCTCGAGCTCGATACCCTGATCGGCGAAGGAGCGATGGTCGACACGGATGTCGAAGCCGTGTCGCGCGAGATGAACATTTTGGAGCGAACCCCAGGCCTCTCTCCATTCACGCAATGTGGTCTCATCGCCGGCCCAGAGCCGGTAGACGATCTTGCCCTTGGGATGTTCCTTCGAGACGACCCTCAGCACCTTACCGTCGACGCCGATGACCGGGACACGTTTCGGACCAAAACCGTCGTCGGTCAGCGGCCGCAGCGTCGTCATCAGGTGGATGTGCGGATTGCCGGGGATGTCGTGATAGGCCCAGTCGGCGATTATGCCGCGCGAAGTAATCTGGTCTGCGACGAATGCCCGGACCAGTTCGATGTTCTGCGCGCGCGACAATTCCAGCGGCAGCGCAAGATCCATCTCCCGCATGAACTGCGCATCGGATCGCTTCTCGAAGGCTTCGACGGCGTTCCAGAGCGCAGCTGAAGCCCCAGCGGCATCGCGGCCGTCGATCAGCGTGCGCAGCCAGGCCGGCGTTTCCGGAGGCAGGGCAAATTCGGAATGCGCGAGACCCTTCTTGTTGGAATAGTCGACAACCCGCGCCTCGCGCTCGATCTCCATGCGGGCGCAGTGCCGATAGGCGGCTGATGCCACGGCGCTTCGTCCGTCAGAGCGTCCGATGATCTGCGCGTGCAGATGATAGATCGCCAAGTTCGCGGCCCCTCATTCGCCTGAAAGGCCGCACGTCGCATCGCGACGTATAAGTGCGCCCTTCAATCCTCACTTCGTTTCGGGCGGGATAAGAGCTCGCAAAGCTCGCCAGCGCATCTGTGGTTTTCCGTAGGTGCTTGTTTCGACGGATCGCTCCATGGTCGCGTTCACACGAAACCGCCAATGGAGATTTGGCCGATGCGCAAGACGTCCTCGAAAATCAGGGAAGAGATCGAAAAGCTGCAGGAGCAGTTGAAGGCGGCCGAGACCAAGGAGGCAGAGAGGATCGGCCGCATCGCGGTGAAGGCGGGATTGGGAGATCTCGAAATCGAGGAGGGCGAGCTGGCCGATGCTTTCGCGGAACTGGCCAAGAGCTTTCGCGGTGGATCGGCAAAACCGGCCAAGGCCCAAACGAAGCAGGCTCAGCCTGATCAGAGCCATGCTTGAGCGGGCCGAGAATAGGAAGCGGCGGACAATCTCGGAAAGCCGCAAACGCGACGCCCGCGAAAAGATCGAGCTCGGTGGACTGGTCGTAAAGGCCGGCTTGAGAGAAGCCGATCGCGCCGTCCTGCTTGGTGCGATGATCGAGCTTTCGAAGCAATCCGACAATCAACAGGAATGGTCGCGGCTGCGCGCGATCGGAAGGGCAGCATTCATCCGTGACACTGAGAAACACCGTCTTCGCAATCGCCCCGATCGTCCTGATGGCAGCGACGCTGATCCTCACGATCGGACGTGAGGCTGACATCGCTGCATTCGGTTGGTCGCCACAATCGTTTCGCCTGCTTGGACAGTTCGGCTTGGCCGCGCCGTATGTTGTGGCCGGCTCGCTCGGACTCATTTTCCTGTTCGCTGTCGCCGGCTCGCCGGCCATTCGCTGGACTGGCAGCGGCGTATTCGTCGCTGCGCTTGGCAGTGCGGGGCACGGATTTGCCTATGAAGCTGTGCGGCTTACCGGGCTCAAACCGGTAGGTGACGGACAATCCGTCCTGGCCTTTGCCGACCCCTGGTCACTCGGCGGTTCGGCGGTTGCTTTGCTGGTCGGCCTGTTCGCTCTGCGTGTCGCCATCCATGGCAATGCGGCCTTTGCAAAGCAGTCGCCAAGACGGGTTACGGGCAAGCGGGCCATACATGGCGAGGCCGACTGGATGGGTATGCCCCAGGCGCAAAAGCTGCTCCCGAGCAGCGGCGGCATGATCGTCGGCGAGGCCTACCGTGTCGACAAGGACAGCGTCTCGGCCAGTAGCTTCGATGCGGCGAACCGTGAGAGCTGGGGCAGCGGCGGCAGGCACAAACTGCTTGGCTTCAACGGCGGCTTCGGCTCCGGCCATGCCCTCGTCTTTGCCGGCTCCGGCGGCTTCAAGACGACCTCGGTCACAATCCCCAATGCGCTGAACTGGCCGGGAAGCCTGGTCGTGCTCGATCCCTCGAATGAAGTCGCGCCGATGGTCTCGGAGCATCGCAGACGGATGAACCGCGAGGTCAATGTTCTTGATCCCAAAAATCCGCGCTCAGGCTTCAATGCTCTGGATTGGATCGGCAGGTTCGGCGGGTCGAAGGAAGAAGACATTGCCGCGGTTGCGGGATGGCTGATGACCGACAAATCAGGCATCGACGCCGGACGCAACGACTTCTTTCGCGGCTCAGCCCAGCAGCTGATCACCGCGCTGATCGCCGATGTCTGTCTCTCCGGCCATACGCCCGAAGATCGCCGGACGCTCCGCCAGGTCCGCTCCAATCTCGCCGAACCCGAACCGAAACTGCGCACGCGCTTGCAGGAGATACACGACTCCTCGCAAAGCAACTTCGTCCGCGAGAACGTCGCGCCCTTCATCAACATGACCCCGGAAACCTTCTCCGGCATCTACGGCGCGGCGGCCAAGGAAACGCATTGGCTCTCCTATGAGAACTATGCAGCGCTTGTCTCCGGCTCGTCCTTCACTACCGACCGCATCGGCGACGGTAAGACCGATCTGTTCATCAATCTCGACCTGAAGACGCTGGAGAACCATCCCGGTCTTGCTCGGGTCGTCATCGGCTCGCTGCTCAACGCGATCTACAATCGCAACGGAGATGTTTCCGGGCGAACGCTCTTCCTGCTCGACGAGGTGGCGCGCCTTGGCTTCATGCGCATTCTGGAAACCGCGCGCGACGCCGGCCGCAAATATGGCATCAGCCTGTTGATGCTATTCCAGTCGATCGGGCAGATGCGCGAGGCCTATGGCGGCCGTGACGCCTCCTCCAAATGGTTCGAGTCCGCGTCATGGATATCCTTCGCGGCGATCAACGATCCCGAGACCGCGGAGTATATTTCCAGGCGATGCGGCGACACGACCGTCGAGGTCGACCAGGTCAGCCGCTCCTCGAAGATGAGCGGTTCCTCTCAGACGCGATCACGGCAATTGGCGCGCCGGCCGCTGATCCTGCCGCACGAGGTGCTGCGCATGCGATCCGACGAACAGATCGTCTTCACCGCTGGCAATCCGCCGCTGCGCTGCGGCCGCGCGATCTGGTTCCGGCGTAAGGATATGATCGCCATAACGGATGAGAACCGGTTCGGCCCAAAACCGGGAAGGATATAGCGGGGCACTGGTGCAACGGGCAAAAAATTTCTCAAGCTCCGGGCGAACCTACGGCGTTCGATGAGGACGCGGTCCGCCCTGCGCTTCGCCGCGCAAAGCGCGTCGCCCGACAAGCGGGGGAGCGTTGCCGCCTGACTTGCGCGTAGAGGTCCACCCATCAGGGCCATGAATCGATGAAGCCGAACCGATTCATCGAATGCGTTGGACGGCGCATGATGTCACGCGCGAAACTTCGCCATGTCCGCGCCATCCGAAAGTTCGATCCTGCTGCATCGCATCGACGAAAGCCGCAACATGAAGCGGTTCTACGTCATGGCGATCATGCCGAACCTCTTCGGCGAAACCTCGCTCCTTCGCAACTGGGGCCGTATCGGCAAGCGCGGCCAGATGCGCATCGAGACTTTTGCGGCGTCTTCGGATGCGCAGGATGCGCTGATCCGTCTCGCACGGAAAAAGAACCGCCGGGGTTATCGGCGGCCCGCTGGCGTTTGAGGATGCCGCCCGGCTCGGTGCCGGGCGGCGCTGGCGGGGTTATTCGCCGTTGCTGCGGGTCGGGCGGGACCAGACCAGGGAGTGCGTCTCGCCGCCCTCGTCCTCGAAGAGCCGGGCGTAGATGGGGTGGGTGAAGCTCGGGTCGTCCAGCTTGATCGAGAGGTAGGCCCGTTCTTCGGCCGAGCGTTCCGACCAGGCGGCGCCGATCTCGGCGCGGCCGACGAAGACCCGGTGGCTCGGCATCTTCTCGCCGGTGCGCTGTTCGGGGACGATGCGGACGTTCTTGGCCTGGACGCTGAGGGTGACGATCTCGCCGCTGAATTCGTTGCCGTTCTTCTTGAAGGTGCCGATGGTAGCCATTTTCAGTTCTCCTTGATCCTGTTTTCCTCGAGCCGCGACCGTCGCGGCCTCGATGGGGATCGAAGGGACGAAGGCGATCCGGCGGCGCACCGTCCTTCACGGCCGAAACGAAGTGGAGGATCGGGGAGGCGAAGTTTCTTGCCTCGCGAGGAATGCCCGTTCGGGGTCCCCGCGTGGCCTGCCACGTGGGGTGGACGGGCAGGGGAAGAAACTTGGCCTTCCACGATTGCGCCAAGCCGGTCGAGGCGTAGCCGTCCATCGGCCAGATCAACCCATCGAAAGAGGCCGCAATTGGTCTGGCGCGCAAATCCGGGATCACGGGACGGGCAACAGGCGTCGTCACCGACAAACGGGTACAGCTGAGAATTGGCGCACGCGAGATCGCACCGCGAATGCCCAACGGAGAACTGTCACGATCCTCAAGCCAAGCTCCGGCAGCTGTGCCTACGCCATGGTTCTGAAGGTCTTGCGACTGTTGCCGGCGTGTCCCGGTCAGTTTCCACTCGGGAGTCGGGCGTCAATTTCGCACAGGCGGCATGCCCGATTGTGCGTTGCAGCATCGCCGGCGAATCGCTAGGTTAAGCGGGTCGGCCATCTCCTCCTCCCAGATGAGTGCCGCCAGGGCGGCGCACCTCCTCCCGCACCGTTCCGAGATTGAAGCCCGCTGCACCTCCTCCCGCAGCGGGCTTTTCTTCAGCCCTCGCCCATCCTAAAGTAAAGAGAACTTTACTAGCGCCAGTCGTTAGTAAAGGAATTGTGCCTGACGCCAGCTTCTTGGAAATGGCTCTGGCGCTCTCACCGATATGCCGTTATAAGATTTTTGCAAATTTCTTATAACGCCCATGAAAACCATCGATCTCCCCTACCGGACAATGTTCGCCGAGCTGGTTCAGCGCGGTCTCGACGCTTCGTTCGAGACCGATTTCTCAACCTCTGGAAATTTCGTTCGTGTCCCAGTGAAAGACCGGGACTATTGGTACTTTGAGGAAACCCAGCCGACAAAGACCCGGAAATATGTCGGTCCCGCCGACGATCCGGATGTGTCGAGCAGGGTTGAAGCATTTCAGAACATCAAGAGTGATCTGCGCGGCCGCCGCAAACTGGTTTCTACGCTGACACGGGAGGCAGGCCTGATTGCGCCAGATCGGTTCACCGGTGACGTCGTGGAGGCCTTGGGCAATGCCGGTATATTCCGGCTTCGGGGCCTCTTGGTCGGAACAGTTGCGTTCCAAACCTATGCGGGCCATTTGGGCATAAAACTTCCCGGCGCTTCGCTGCAGACAGGCGACGCCGACTTTGCCCAGCACTACTCAATTTCATCTGAGGTCAAGGACAGCCTGCCGCCGGTCCTCGATATTCTCAGGGAGGTCGACCCGACCTTCAGGGCGGTTCCACATCGTTCCGATCCGGTTCGGGTGACCCAGTTCGAAAATGCCGCTCGATACAAGGTCGACTTTCTGACGCCAAACCGCGGATCGGATGAATACGCGGATCACGCAAGCCCGATGCCCGCACTTGGCGGTGCGGCGGCACAGCCACTGCGTTTCCTCGACTTCCTGATCCATGAACCAATTCGAACCGTGATGCTGCACCGATCCGGTGTGCCCGTACTTGTCCCTTCACCCGAGCGCTACGCCATTCACAAGTTGATTGTTGCATCCCGAAGGCACTCCGACGCCAACGGAATAGCGAAACGGGAAAAGGACGTTTACCAGGCAGGCCTTCTGATCGAGGCGCTCGAGGAAACTCGCCGCGAAGATGATCTAGCTGAGGTCTTCATTGAGGCGTGGCGCCGTGGCGCTCATTGGCGCGAAGCCATCATGCGCGGGACGAACTTTCTGCCGCTGAAACAGAGGGACAAGGTCAGCGCGACCTTCAGGAAGATACTGGAGTCGATCGGGGAGGTGCCTGAATGAGCAGCACACCCGTTTGCGCATCCATTTCCATCCGATCCCGGACGTGGCGTTGCTGAAGGCGATGCGGGCTCAGCGAGCCCGCATCACTTCGAAGGGATCATACTCGAAGAGCGTCTCCACTTCGTCGTCGTCGAGTTCGGAACTGGGCAGTACGCCATATTCGCCGTCGACTGCAAAGAGGGTTACCGGGGTCATCAGGATATGCGCGAGGTTGAGGGCGTGGTTCTGCGCTGAGGTCAGATCGTGGTGCATCTTCGGCTCCGTCCTGGGTAGCGGGGCCAATTCCCCGCTCGACGGCGCCCGTTCGTCCGGTGCCCGGCCGCGATCACCACGAAGGCTCGAGCCGAGTGGCGGCATGCGAAGCATAGTCCGACCCTTCATGGGTTGATCGGAAAGGACGGAAAATCGGACAGGGCAACGAAGGAGAGCGGGGTTGGATCTCTTCACCACTCTAGGGTCGAGCAGAGTTCACGATCCGACAGCGCGGCAGCCGCGACACAACAACCCGGCTATACTGACCGCGTCACCCGGCGATGTAAGGAATGCCAATCAGCGGCGGTCCAGCTCCCGATCGACGACGCCTTTGAGCGTCTCGAGGTCCATCTCGGCGGTAGGGCAGATGCGAGCGACTTCGGCAGCGACCTTGCCCCAATGCCAGAAGCTGGCAGCGTCTTCATGCGAGCGGGCGACGGCTGCGCGACGTTGCGCCTCATAATAGGCTGTCCGCGGTTGATCAGCGGCCAGCATCCTGGCGTCCGACTGCCAGCGGCGGCGAATCTCGCGGCGTCGGTCGAGCCATCCTCTGAGCACAGCAAACATGAATGGCACTATGATCGGCCATTGCGGAAACTCAACATCTGGCAGTTTTGAACCAGTCAGACTTACCGCCCTTGGCTCGTTCTGGTCCGGCGGCGATGTGCGTTGTCGTGCCGCCAATCAATCGAACGAGAGCCGCAGGAGAGCGCCTTTTGGGGCGCTCGGGATCGACCCGAGAGCGGCGACCGGTTCCCGACCCCGACAGGGGCGATCAAATGGCGAAGCCATTTTAGGCCGAAGGCCGTATCGTGCGCCCGCAGGAGCAGGCCCTCAGGCCTGCGGGACCGAGCGCATCCGGCAACGCGGTGAGATTGATGGCGGCGAACGAGCCGGCCGGTCTGTCAACCTGCACCAGGCGACCTTGACTTGGACTGGGCAAATGTTCCTATTTTGTTCATATGCCGGAGTCTTATCGTCCAAAGCGCGGCCTCGCGCCCTTTATGCTTTCGGGTGCAGTCAAGAACGGCGCTCTGGTCGAGGCCAAATGTCCGGGCTGCTCGCCGCCGCGCTGGTATCTTCCCGATGAACTGATCAAGCTCTTCGGCGACGTTCCCTGCATCAATCTCGAACGGATCATGCGCTGCGGCAAATGCGGTTTGCATCTCACCGTACGAGTGACAGTTCCATCCGGCGACGAGCGTCAGCGGCTGCGCGTTCGCAGGCTCGACAAGGTATGGTGGGTTAGACGGGTCACCTGGCGCGACGAATAAACAGCTCAAGTACCCATGCGAGAACTCCGGTACGCCGGGAAGCCGGTAAGCTTTGTTCCGCCTCCCAGTTCCGCCACATCTTGTCCTGCCGCAGCGCCTCCGCCCGTATTTCCGGCGCGGGATCGTCAACGAAGATGCCCGTCATGTCCCGCTCGGCGAACTTCTGCGCGATCAGCGCTTCGGCTTCCATCCTTGCGGGAATGGCAAGGAGTTTGAGCCACTCACGGTCCGCCGCCGAATAGTTGTCCGGCGGGATCGGGATGTCGCGACGCGGGCGTCTGGCCATCGGACAACCCTAGCCCTGTGTCAGGAACGAGTCAGCAGGTTTGTTCACGCCCCGGCGAACTGACGGATACTCGGTCTATCGACAACAGGAGCAAATCCCCAATGAACCAGTTCGAAATTTCCCTCTTCGGCGTGCGACTGACGGCGCGCGGGGCAATCGGCATTGCCGGCGCGGTCTGTGTGACCGCGCTGGTCCTCGCCTACATCTGGCTACGCGCCATGTAGTCGGCCAAAGTCGCGCGAGCGGCGTCACCGGTGCCGCCAGACCGGAATGCCGAGCTTGCGCGCCTTGTCGGCGAGATTGTCCTGGATGCCGGTGCCCGGAAAGACCAGCACACCGATCGGCAGGACCGAGAGCATCTCGTCATTGCGGCGGAAGGGGGCGGCCTTGGCGTGCCGGGCCCAGTCGGGCTTGAAGGCGATCTGCGGGATTTTTCGGATGTCTGCCCAGCGGGCGGCGATGAGTTCTGCGCCTTTGGGCGATCCTCCATGCAGAAGCACCATGTCGCTGTGCTTGGCGAGCGACTGATCGAGTTTTGCCCAGATCAGGTGATGGTCGTTGAAATCGAGCCCGCCAGTGACGGCGATCTTCGGTCCCGGCGGGACGAGCACGGTATTCTCCGCCTGCTTTCGGGCGGCGAGGAATTCGCGGCTATCGATCACGGCGGACGTCATCGCCTTGTGATTGACCATCGAGCCGGCCCGCGGCCGCCAGGCCGAGCCGACAATACTCTCGAACTGTTCGGCGGCGCTATCGCGCATCAGCTCAAAGGCGTTGCGGCGCTCGATCAACGTCTGCCCTTCGGCGGTCAGCCGCTCCAGATCGACGGATTTGACCTCGGAGCCGTCCTGCTCGCGCTGCGAGCGGCGCTGTGCCTGTTCGTTGTCGTCGAGCTCCTTGGCGATGCGAGCAACTGTGCGGTGGAAGAGATTGGTCGTCGACCAGAGCAGGTTTTCCAGGTCGGGTTCGAGACGCGTGTCGGAGAGCGTGGCGACGAGCGCGTCAAAGATGTCGGCGACCGCGCCTGCGAGCTTCTCCGCGTCAGGAAGAAGCCGTGGATCGGGCTCGTCCTCGAAGGGACGGAAGCCGAAGAGTTGCAACTCGTCGAGAACATGCGCCATGGGAGAGGCGGCGTGGTGGGGTTCGAGATTGTCACTCATCGGTCGGGCTCCTTCGCCTGTTGACCGCACCCTTGCGCGGCCTCTGGCGACGAAAGCCGTCGGGCGGTGGGGAACCGCACCCGCAGCGTCAGCGAGGGCTCGATGGCCGAAACAGGCTATTTTGTCTCGCGATGGAAAGGGCGCGGAAGCGCCCCGCCGGAAAATAGCCTGTTTTGGTCCATTGCGGTTTCTCGCCGCTTGATGGCCGTTCGCCCTCTTGAGGCCGCCGGCGCGGTCCGATGGGTAGGGGGGCGCAACCGGCTGACGATCGCACCCGCCAGCGCCTCAACTTGGCGCCAGGAACCGCGCGGCATCCCCTGGCTCGAGCTGGGCGAGCAGGCGCTCGCGCAAGGCATCCCGGCCAAGCAGGCGCAGATCGTCGTTGAAATCCCCAAGCTGGGGCCGCAACCCGACCACGTCGATCCCATCGGCACGACCGCGTTCGACGAGTTTTGCGAAAGCAGCAGTGCTCTCGCCATCATGCTCGAGCGCGACATAGAGACGACGCAGTCTCTCCGGCAGGACCAACGCCCCGAGATTGCCGGCGGAAAGTGCTGCAGCCGCGGGGAGTAGCGGCATCAGGCAGCGCAGTGACAGAATTGTCTCGATGCCCTCGCCGGCGAGGAGCAGGTCGGCTGGCCGGCCAAAGCGCACAGCATGGCCGAACAGACTGCCCATGGCGCGACGCGGCGTCGGGAAGGGCGCCTTGCCAAGCAGGGGATCGCCGGTGTTCTGCTCGCGCGCCAGCCAGGTGCGTTGGACACCCTGAATGACCCCCGACAGATCGGTGACTGCGGCAATGATCGCCGGCCAGGCGAGCGAGCGCCCATCCTCAAGGCGATGCCAGCAGCGGGGATGGAACCGCAGCGCATCGCAGCCTTCGAGGCGATCGATCCCGCGATTGGCCAGATAGGCCTCAACAAGCGTCCCGTTGATCGGCCGTGACGCGGCAAAGAGCCTACGCGATGCTTCGGGCGAACCTGTCGGGGCAGGGGTTTTGACCCCGCGCCTCTCCAGCTGCGGCAGGGGCGTCGCCAGAAACCGACGCGCCTTGTCCAGCGTCTCGTCAAAGCTTCTGAGACCCATGCTCTCACGGATGATGTCGAGGAGGTCGCCATATTCGCCCGTCGCGGCGTCCGTCCAGCGGCCGCACGAACGGCCGCCTTTCTCCGTCAGACGGACAAACATCGAGCGGCCGGGATTGCCGAGAACATCGCCGACGATCCAGTAATTGCCGGATCGTCGGCCGGCGGGCAAAAAATGCCGGCACACCGCCTCGGCATCGCCAGCCAAACGCTCGTTCAGCTGCGCCGCCACATCGGAATGGCCGGGACGCATCACGCCGCCTCGCGATCGCGAACGCCCGTCAGTGGATAGGTTTTCAGGATGCGGTCGAGGATGTCCGGGCCGCGCTCGTCGATTGGTACGAAGAAGCGCAGCTTCCAGGAAATGATCTCCGAAAAGCATCCATAGGTCCGCAGACGATCGCGCATGGCATCGGCAAAGCCGCAGAGCTCCAGCCGGTTGACGCCCATGACGCGGGAGCGGCGCAGCTGGAGATTTTCCGCGAGGTCGACGATGGCGCCGGCATTCATAACAGCGGTCAGCACATCGCAGGTCGCCATGTCGATCCCAGCTTCAGCGGACATCGCGGCGACCCAGGCCGGCGAGACTTTGCGGCCGATGATGCGCGCGCCGTCATCGAGTTGCAGGCGCACCACGCGTGTGGCGTCATTGGGCAGGCGCTTCCAGATAGGCAGCAACAGCCCCGTGACGATATGGATGGTACTGTCGGAGAAGGCTGGCACGCCATCTACCTCACGCTGCCATGCCGCTTCGAACTCGTCTGGCGCAGCTTCGCGCCAATTGCTGTCATCGAGCATCTGAACGGCGAGGTTCACATGATCCATCGGACGGGTCAGGCGCAGGCGGCGCTCGACCTCGCCATCGTCGAGCATGACGCTCGTCGTCGGCTCCTGAAGTGCTGCGCGGCCAGAGCGATCGTTGACCAGCAGCCGTGTGTCCGGCCGACGGGCACGGTCCAGCACGTCCAGCAGTTCCAGCGGGCGGTTGCGCTCGCGTTGACGGATGGCCAGCAGGGTGGTTTCCGCTGATGTGCCGGGGTGAGTGTAGATGGTTTGACGTGAAAGAATGGCAAAGCTCTCGGCCGTCAACGTCTCCAGGCCGATATCGAAGGTGCCGCTGGCGATCGCGCCCTCGATGCGCTCGGCAAGCAACTGCTCGAAGGCTTCGAAGAGAATGTTCTGCATCTCGATGGTGAGCGCCAGCAGCCGGTTGAGGAAGGTGCTGATCGGCGGCAACTCTTCCTTCAGCCCGGTATCGTCGGTGAGTTTGAGGCCGGTGACGGCTTCAAAAGTCTGGAGCGAACAGCCCTCTACCTTGCCGGAGAAGATCAGGAAATAGAGTTTCCTGAGCGCATCGCGCGCATAGGGACTTTCGAGATTGTCTTCCGGACGGAACAGCCCCTGGCCGCCGGTCTGGCGTTGCCCGCGCGTGATGGCGCCCAGCGTGTCCAATCGTCTGGCAATGGTCGACAGAAACCGCTTCTCCGCCTTCACGTCCGTGGCGATCGGCCGAAACAGCGGCGGCTGCGCCTGGTTGGTGCGGTTGGTGCGGCCCAGACCCTGGATCGCGGCATCGGCCTTCCAGCCGGCCTCCAGCAGGTAGTGGACGCGGAGCCTCTGGTTCTTCGCCGAGAGCTCCGCGTGATAGGACCGCCCCGTGCCGCCGGCGTCGGAGAAGATCAGAATGCGTTTCTCATCATCCATGAAGGCCTGCGCCTCGGCGAGGTTGGCAGAGGCGGCGCGGTTTTCGACGGCAAGGCAATCCTGTCCGGAGGAGCCGACACGACGCACGATCCGGCGCGATCGTCCCGTCACCTCCGCGACCTGATCTGTCCCGAACCGTTGAACGATCTGGTCGAGCGCGCCGGGCACAGGATCGAGCGAGGCCAGATGTTCGATCAGGCGGTCGCGCCGCGCCACCGCCTCGCGGCACTCCACCGGCTGGCCGCCGCGGAAGACCGGCCGCGACTGCATTTTGCCCTCGTCGTCTGTGTAGGGTTCGTAGAGCTGCACCGGGAAAGAATGAGCGAGATAATCCAGAACATATTCGCGCGGCGTGATATCGACGCGGATATCGCCGAATTCATCGGCCGGAATGTCCGCCAGACGACGCTCTTGCAGCGCTTCGCCAGTCGAGACGATCTGGATGACCGGCGCACGGCCCTGTTCCAGATCATTTTCTATCGCTGCGATCAGCGACGGCGTCTTCATCGCCGATATCAGGTGATTGAAGAAGCGCTGCTTGGCGCTCTCGAAGGCCGAACGCGCCGCCGACTTGGCGTTGCGGTTCAGCGTGCCTTCTTCACCGGTAATGTTGGTCGCCTCAAGTGCTGCCGTCAGGTTGTTGTGGATGATCTGGAAGCCACCGGCATAAGCGTCGTAGATTCGACGCTGCACGTCGGTGAGTTGATGCTCCAGCATCTCGTATTCGACGCCCTCGTAGGAGAGTGAACGCGAGGCATAGAGCCCAAGGGCCTTCAGGTCGCGCGCGAGCACCTCCATCGCCGCGACACCGCCGGCCTCGATCGCCTCGACAAACTCCGCCCGCGTCGTGAACGGGAAGTCCTCTCCGCCCCAGAGGCCGAGGCGCTGGGCATAGGCGAGATTGTGTACGCTCGTCGCGCCCGTCGCCGAGACGTAGACGACGCGGGCGTCGGGCAGAGCATGCTGAAGGCGCAGACCGGCCTTGCCCTGTTGCGAAGCTTCCTGGTCACCACGCTCGCTTTTCGATCCGGCGGCGTTTTGCAGGGCATGGCTTTCGTCGAAGATGATGACGCCATCGAAGGGTTTTGCTGGCGCGCATTCGCTTTCGCTGAGCCAATCGACGATCTGCTGAACGCGCGAGGCCTTGCCGCCGCGCTCCTCGGAGCGGAGCGTCGCATAGGTGGTGAACAGAATTCCCTCGGCGAGCCGGATCGCCGCCCCTTGAGCAAAGCGCGACAGCGGCTGCACCAGCAGGCGCTCCATGCCCAAAGCCGACCAGTCGCGCTGCGCGTCCTCGAGCAGCTTGTCGGATTTGGAAACCCAGACGGCGCGGCGTCGGCCCTTCAGCCAGTTGTCGAGGAGAATGCCGGCAACCTGCCGCCCCTTGCCCGCGCCGGTGCCGTCACCCAGGAACCAGCCCCGGCGGAAGCGAACGGCGTCCTTCGCGTCATCGGCCGCCGCGGAGACGCCGTCATAGCCGGGTTCCACCGTCCACGACCCCGCCAGCAGGCCGGAATGCGCCTCGCCGGCATAGACGACGCTTTCGAGTTGCGCGTCGGACAGGAGACCCTGTTCCACCAGCCCGACCGGCAGGTGCGGGCGATAGTTTGGCTTGGGTGGTGCGACCGAGGCCATCGCCGCCGATTGCACGAGCCTGGTCGGATGCGGCCTGGCGCCAGGAATGCTGATGGACTGGAGGGCGTAGCTTTCGTAGATCGACTCGCCGAGAGCGTCTGTTGCCGGCGGCGTCCAGTCGATCGCGTCATAGGTAAGCTCAATCGCTTCGGGAGTTGCCGTCAGCGCCGCCGGGGTTATCACCCGCGCCTGGGTGCGTGTGGCCGGGCGAATGGGGCAGGGTGGTCGGACAGCGGCGGTCGCTCCGTTAAGCGCAAGACGTGGCGGAACCAGCTCCTCGATCCAGCCGAGAAGCTCGGCGGCGGCGCGAGCGATGCCCGGTTGCTCCGGGAATATTTGCTGATCATCGGCGGGACTTTTGTCGAAGACGGTGAGGCGGGTTTGTGTCGTCGTGCCGTGGCGCGCATAGGCGCGGCCGTCTATCCCGGCTGAGAAGACGAGGCGCGCCTGTGCCTGCAAGGCGACGAACGTGTCGCGCCAGACCGGATTCTCCGGCGAAATCCCCGCGCCGGTGATTGCCACAAGCCTGCCACCACGGCGGAGACGCGCCAGCGCCGAGGAGACATGCCGCGCACCGGCATAGTTCACGCGACGGTCGATATTGGCCAGCGCGGAGAAAGGCGGGTTCATCAGGATAGCGGAGGGTGCTATGGCCGGGTCGAGATAGTCGTCGATCTGGGCGCCGTCACGCGCGGTGACGGCACTGCCGGGAAACAGACCGGTCAGCAGTTCGCGCCTTGTGTCCGCGAGCTCGTTGAGAACGAGACCGCAGCCCGTGAGCTCGGCATGAACAGCAAGAAGGCCGGTGCCGGCCGATGGCTCCAGCACCAGATCATCAGGCCGAAATCCTGCAGCGACAGCCGCGGCAAAACCCAACTCGATCGGCGTCGAAAATTGCTGCCAGGCCTCGCTCTCCTCCGAACGGCGCGTGTGCGAGGGAAGAAGCTTTGCGACACGACCGAGAAGCCGCAGCATGCCGCCATTGTCACGGCGGCGCATTGCCGGTCCGTGCTTGCGCAGGAACAGCACTGTCGCCGCCTCGCAAGCCTCATAGGCGAGTTTCCAGGTCCACACGCCCTCGCTGTCGCTGCCGCCGAAAGCATCCTCCATGGCGGCGCGCAGGCCAGCGGCGTCGATCGGCCGGCCCGCCTCCAGTACGGAGAGCAAGGCGTGGGCGGCTGAGATCAGCGATCGTGCCACGGTCGAAGGCGCGGCATCAGCAGGGTCGAGCGAAACGGCGTCGGCAAGCGACGGCAGGGCAAGCATGTTCATATCGAAAAATCCTCTGGAAGGGTTGGGAGCGAGCCCTGCTTGTGCAGACGCTCAAAACCCAAAAGGCCGCCCCCTGCCTTCTGGAGCGGCCGGTCATTCCGGAGGGGGAGCGCGGTCAGCCGAAGCGTCGACCGTCAGAGGTGAAGGTGTAGCCGTTTATGGAGAGGACCTCGTCGACCACTGCGTCCGATATCTGATACTCGTATTCGCGCTCGAGCGCGGAAAAGAGCCAGTCTGCGAGATCGCGCATCGCCTCGGCGATCTCTTCCTCGGCGGCGCGTGCGCAGTCCTGGCCGGTCGGGCTGTCACGCCGGACGGAAATATCCATCGAATGAGAATGGCAGTGCTGGTAGGCGTACCGGCCTTCGAAGCAGGCGCCGTCGAGAGACTTACCCCCTTGGGCGACCAGAGCCCCCCGAACCCAGACGCTCGGCTCCTCGCGCGTTCCGCCGCCATAGAGGGACCGGGCAGTCGTCTTCAACTGAACACCCAGGATCGAACATATCCGGCAGAAGTCGTCGATGACACTCTCGTGCCAGTCATCGTCGAAACTACAGCACCACCACTCCCGCGCCTTCCCCTTCGCGTCGTCCTCGAGTTCGTCGATCCGGTAGACAACAGTTTCCATTACCCGCGGCATGCAGGCCTCCATTCCAAATTGTCGGATGAGGGGAGGGCGGCACGGGCTATCCCGCACCGCCCCAGATAGATCGACGCTCGATCGGGTTCGATCAGGCCATCAGCTATTCCGCGGCGACCGCGTAGTGGTCGTCTTCGGTTGTCGCCTCATCGTCAGCATCGTCGCTGAGGAAGTCAGGCAGATCCGGCAGCGCTTCATCGACGCCATCGACATCGATCAGGCGCAGCGGCTCCGGCAGCCAGCCCGAACCGTCGAGCAGGCGTTCGGCCTCGCGCGCCATATCCGGCTTCTTCAGATGATCGATCAGCTGCGCGGCCTGCTCGCCGCGTGCTTCACGCACGGCCTCCAGAATGCGCGGCTTGGTGACACGCCCGAGATAATTATCGACCGTCGGACGCCAGCCGGCCTCGGCCATGTCGAGACCGACGGAGCGTGCAATTCGGTCAGCTTCCCTCATACGATGCGCGAGGCCTGCCTGTGTCAGCCCGCCATAGGGATTCACCTTCTCATGCAGCGCGTTGACGCCAAAACTCACGCAATGCGCGAGCAGCGCCAGCCGGCTTGCCTCGTCGAGACCTGATATCCAATCCCAGAGCGCGTCTTCGTCCTGGGGCATATCGGCCTTCCAACCTTCATGCCGCTCAACGATCGCCGCCTGGGAGACACTGTCCTTCAGCTCGGCCGGTTGCAGGCCGAGATAGACGGTGCGGACATTCGCCTCGAGGCAGTTGGTCAGCGACCGCATCTGAAACGTATCGAGGCAGAGCTTGTGCAGCAGCGCCGTCATCGCGACTTCAGGATTGCCGGCAACGGCGTCCCGCAGTGCAAGTGTGCGATGCGCCGTCAGCTCAACCAGCAGCCGCTCGGGCAGGGGACGGATGGCGTTGTCGTCTTCGCCCTCGGCTTCCGGCTCGGTCGGCTGGCCGGCCACAATAACGCCGGTGACGCTGACCGAAGGCTGGCGTCCATCGACCTCACCATCAACGTCCGCCTCATCTCGCACATCGTCTTCGGGCCGCACGAAACCGCGCTCGACGTGAAGTTTGCCGTTTGCCGCGATACTGACGAATGCGCCGGCATTCGCCTTGGCCGGTGCGTCGAACACCCGCCGCTTCTCGTCAAACGCGGCGATCGCCGTCTCGAGTTCACCGAGGCGCTCGTCGGCGTCCTCGGGCAATTCCTCGGCCTTCGCGTATTCCTGCTCCAGTTGCTCCTGTTCTGCCAGCAGCACGCCAAGGGCAACCTGCTCATCGTCGCTCAGCTGGCCGAGTTCTGGCTCCAACTCGCGCAATCCGTTGGTATGGCCATACGGAAAGTCGATCGCCATCTCGACCCATTTCCAGCCCTCGGCGGCAACGGTTTCCGCTTCGGCCTTCAGTTTCTCGATCGTCAACTGGTCGAGCAGGATGGCATCTTCGATCCAGCCGCCATTGTCCTCGGTGAAGAGGTCGCGCATCACGATGCCGCCGGCTTCCTTGAAGGCCTCGAAACCGACGAATTGCACCCGGCGATCCGACAGCCGGATCGTCTTTTCGGTCAGCATGCGGCGGATGACATAGGGCTCCTTCGACCAGGAGTTCTGAACCTGTTCCCAGACCTGTTCCTGGCGCTGGTGATCCGATGTCACCGAGAAAGCCATCAACTGCTCCAGCGTCATGCCGTCATCGGCATAGACGTCGAGCAGTTTGGGCGACACGCTTGCCAGCCTCAGCCGCTGCTTCACGACATTGACCGACACGAAGAACCGCGCGGCTATGTCTTCCTCGGAGACGTCCTTCTCGCGCAGCGTCTGGAAGGCGCGGAACTGGTCGAGCGGATGCAGGCTGGAGCGCTGGAGGTTTTCCGCAAGAGAATCTTCCTCGGCGAGGCCGCCCTCCCGCACAACGCAGGGCACCGGTGCGGTCTTGGCAAGTCGCTTCTGCTTCACCAGAAGCTCCAGCGCCCGAAACCGCCGCCCACCGGCAGGGATTTCGTAGATGCCGGTGTCATTACCGTCACCGTCCCTGACGGCGCGGACGTTGATGCTCTGCAACAGTCCTCGCCGGGCGATGTCCTCGGCGAGTTCCTCGATCGAGACGCCCGCCTTGATGCGCCTCACATTGGACTGGCTGAGCACAAGCCTGTTGAAGGGAATATCGCGCGAGGGCGAAAGGGTGATTTTGGTGGTGGTCATGGCGCTAAGCTCCGATGACGAGCGCCGAGAGCCTCTCTCTCGAACCTAAACCCGTCGATGCGCCAAGGACACCTCTCCAACTCTATGAATTAAAATGAGGATTCAGGATCAGGTTCTTGTGCAGGCTTCCACCTGTCGAAAACTGCGTCAGGCAAGCCGCCCTCAAGTCCCATTTGGCGACCGCATCGGCGGTTTAGGGTTGTCAAGCAAAAAAGATATCGGTGCTGCCGATGTCACAAGGTGCCGGCGTTGTCGCACCTGTCGTGGCATCGTGGCAGCATTGCCCGAACACGTCACGCCTCATCTCCTTGCGCTTGGGCCGCGGTGGGCTTCGCTCACACCCTACGGCGTCACCGCTGCTCTAATTGCGGACGTGCGTTCGTGAAATCGGCCAAGAGATCGAGGCCGAAAATGACACTCCTTTCCATGGCATACAGAGGCTATTCGCCACTAAAACGACCCCTTGTGGCATCACGTTGGCGCCTAGACGGCGTCGAGCCCGTTCTTCATCGCGCGACGCCATCGCGCCACCGCGTCCCGGCCAGCGTTTCGTATGACATGACCGGCCAACCAAATACCTTTATGGGGTTCTCCTGTGATTTCGAGCTCGCAAACCCGAAATTCGGAGAACCCCTCCATCAATGCAAGAATCTCATATCTGTCTGAGCGCGGTCACTATAGGCATCGGAAGCGGGTCACCGTTGACGGGCGACCCGCTTCCGATGAACTTAGACGTGTGACGGTCGAGCGCCCAATGCACGATCGGCAATCACGGCATCTACTTCAGGCCACAACAGATCATGGACTTTTGCGAACTGAACGAAGCAGCGGCGCGCCTGGTCTGCTGTCAGGTGCCCTTGCCGAGCAGCTTCGCACGCGCGCACTGCCGTAGAATAAACAGATGATCGCCGAGATATCGGGAAGTCCGTGAGGTAGCGATGCATATCCATCACGGATCGAACCTCGAGTTTTCCGCCCATTCCTACGTAAAGCGATACCGGTTCTTCAAATTTCAGGTTGTGCATGGGGTAACCTCCCAAATCCGTCGACTCGTTCAAAATTGAGCAGGCCCGCCCGCGCCTTAAAGCGCGAGCAGGCCGTATTGTTAGTAGTCCATACCAGCGGGCATAGCCGGCGATGCAGGCTCCTTCTTGGGCTTCTCCGCCACCATTGCCTCGGTGGTGACAAGCAAACCGGCGACGGAAGCCGCATCCTGCAGCGCGGTGCGCACCACCTTTGCAGGATCGATCACACCTTGGCTGTAGAGATCGCCAAACTCGTTGGTCTGGGCGTTCCAGCCCCAGCCGAACTCGGTCTTGTCACGTAGCTTGCCGACAATGACTGAACCTTCGGCTCCGGCATTTTCGGCGATCTGGCGCACCGGTGCCTCGATGGCGCGGCGTACGATTTCGACGCCGTGTTTCTGGTCGGCATTGTCGATGACAACCGCGTCAAGCGTCTTTGCCGCCCTCAGCAGTGCAACGCCGCCGCCTGGCAGCACACCTTCTTCAACGGCTGCACGCGTCGCATGCAGCGCGTCGTCGACGCGGTCCTTTTTCTCCTTGACCTCGACCTCGGTCGAGCCGCCGACGCGGATTACCGCTACGCCGCCCGCGAGCTTTGCGAGGCGCTCCTGCAGCTTCTCGCGATCGTAATCGGACGTCGTCTCCTCGATTTGCGCCTTGATCTGGGCAACCCTTCCCTGGATCTCCTCGGTGCGGCCGGCGCCGTCCACCACGGTCGTGTTCTCCTTCTCGATCACGACCTTCTTTGCGCGGCCCAGCATTTGTAGCGTGACGTTCTCCAGCTTGATGCCCAAGTCCTCGGAGATCGCCGTGCCGCCCGTCAGGATGGCGATATCCTCAAGCATCGCCTTGCGGCGATCGCCAAACCCTGGTGCCTTTACAGCGGCGATCTTCAGGCCGCCTCGCAGCTTGTTGACGACCAGCGTTGCAAGCGCCTCGCCCTCAACGTCTTCCGCGATGATCAGCAGCGGCTTGCCGGACTGAACCACGGCTTCCAGCACGGGCAGCATGGCCTGAAGATTCGAGAGCTTCTTCTCGTGGATCAACACGTAGGGCTCTTCGAGCTCAACGCGCATCTTGTCCTGGTTGGTGATGAAGTAGGGGCTGAGGTAACCCCTGTCGAACTGCATGCCTTCGACGACTTCAAGCTCGGTCTCGGCGGTCTTGGCTTCCTCGACAGTGATAACGCCTTCGTTGCCGACCTTTTGCATCGCTTCGGCCAAAAAGCGTCCGATCTCTGCGTCGCCATTGGCCGAGATGGTGCCGACCTGCGCGATCTCGTCATTTTTCGTCACCTTCCGGGCGTTGGCCTTGAGTTCGGCTACGATCGCATCGACCGCTTTATCGATGCCGCGTTTGAGGTCCATAGGGTTCATGCCCGAGGCGACGGCCTTGGCGCCCTCCCTGACGATTGCCTGTGCGAGGACGGTCGCTGTCGTCGTACCGTCGCCGGCGAGATCGTTGGTTTTGGACGCAACTTCGCGCACCATCTGTGCGCCCATGTTCTCGAACTTGTCGTCCAGTTCGATTTCCTTGGCGACGGTGACGCCATCCTTTGTGATGCGGGGCGCGCCGAACGACTTGTCGAGCACGACATTGCGGCCCTTGGGGCCTAACGTGACCTTCACCGCGTCGGCCAAAATATTGACGCCGCGCAGCATCCGCTCGCGGGCTTCCGTGCTGAACTTGACTTCTTTTGCAGCCATTGGATCACTCCTCTCTTAGGCAGCTTTCTTGACTGAATTGATCGGACTAGGCCCTGTTACGCGGCCTTCTTCATCACGTGCGTTTGCTCGATCACACCCATCACGTCGCTTTCCTTCATGATGATGAGGTCTTCGCCATCGAGCTTGATCTCTGTGCCGGACCATTTGCCGAACAGGATGCGATCTCCAATTCGCACATCGAGTTCCACGAGTTTTCCCGCGTCGTCGCGGGCGCCTGATCCGATGGCGATAACCTCGCCCTCCTGGGGCTTCTCTTTGGCAGTGTCGGGAATGATGATGCCGCCTGCCGTCTTTTCGTCGGCTTCGATGCGGCGGACCAGGATTCGGTCATGCAATGGACGGAACGCCATTTTCGTTCTCCTTCAAGGACAAACAGATTTTGAGGTTCCACCGCTCGAGCCGGCAAAATCGGACTGGAGCGGGGCCGCGCGATCCCCTTCGGCACCGCGCGAATTTTGAGCTAGTTTTGCGCCTTTTCGGTTTCAAGAGGAGCCAAGAAAATTTTTGGCACTCGCAGCCGGCGACTGCTAGTGCCATGGATTCATTGCTACAAATTGGCTTTTGAAGCGATTTCGCGCTTGAAGTCTCGACAACCCCTGAACAAGATCGCTCGAAGCTCGGCGCTGAGTATGGGCTCCGATCAGGAACCGCATTGTGGAGATTGTGGAAAAGGAGAGACTTATGATGACGATGGTCAGCAAGGAATTCCGGTTGCAGATGGAAGGCTACGGCCTGACCACGGCCGAGATCCACTATCATCTGCCGGATCATCCAAACTTGCTGCAGCTCTATGTCTGGCAGGAGTACGACCTCGCGCCTGATTTCCCGACATTGAGAGATTTTCTCGACTTCTGGGGGCGGGAGCTCAGAGGCGCTCTGCATTCGGTGCGCGTCGCTCACAATCGGCTGATCCGCCCGGCAGAGTGGCGGGCGGTGGATGGGATTATGGCAATACATTGAGTGCGGGGGCAGCTGCCCCCGCACTCAACAATAACGAGACTGCCTGTATTGCCAGAGGCTAGGCGGCAACGAGATCAGCAGCCGCAACCGCTCCTCCATTGCCGCTTCGCGGCGGCCTTGCCGCCATTGCCGGACAAGGAGGCGGATCATCGTCGTCGTCAGGCCCCTTTTTCTGGCGTCGAAGCCATTCGAAAGGACCGATCTTCAACGAACCGCGCCGTGCACGAGCCGTGTTGCGGTACACGCTTGGCGAGCCACCTTCGTCAAGCCGCTTCAACGCGTCAAGAACAGCCGCAACCGCGACTATTGATCCATCCGGCAGTTGACGTAGCGTCGGCAGGCCGGGCACCGCATTGGCGTCTGACGCCCATGACGCCAGCAACCCCCTCTTTTCCGGCAAAGACAACCGATGATCGCTCACCACGTCGTCGGGATGGCCAAATATTGGGACCGAAACGTGGTCCTGGAAGCGCTGGCGTTCGCCAGCAAGATCATAATGTTTGTTCATCTCCCATCTCCGCAATCTGGGACTCCCGGCAAAGCCGAGAGGCGGACCGCAGTTTAAGTTTCTGTGCCTGTTTCAAGCCGCTTTGAGCTGGGGCTTTTCCCGTTCAGCAAGCCGCTGCTTTCCACCCGATGCCTTCGACGCAATGGAAATGCGGCGGGGCTTCAATTCCTCCGGGATCTCACGCACAAGCTGGATCGACAACAGCCCATTGTCCAAGGACGCATCTGCGACCTTCACATAATCAGCCAAATTGAAGGTTTGCCGGAAATTGCCGATGGCAAGACCACGGTGAAGGACCTGCCGCTGCTTGTCCTCCGGCTTCTTCTGACCGACGATCGTCAGTTCCGGACCATGCTGGGTCACCTCGACCTCGTCATGCGCGAAGCCGGCTACAGCCATTGTAATGCGATAGTCGTTGTCGCCGCTCTTCTCGATGTTATAGGGCGGCCACTCCGTCCGCACGCTGTTGTCCAGCATGTCAAAAAGCCGATCGAATCCGACCGTGGAGCGAAAAAGGGGGGCGTATTCTGTGCTTCTCATAGCCATATCCTCCGTAAAGCAACATGGGTTACAAGTAGCGCCGCAGCGTCACTGCGACGCGTTGCATGCCGAGCCAAAGCCTCGACGAAAAATGACTTAGAAACCAAACAAGCGGCTTCAAGATCGCCGAAAGAAAAAATTTCTGAAATGGCGCATCGCTCGCACGCCGCCGTCTTACGGGCTTTGATTATCGGTTGTTCGACCACTCAGGATTGTCAGAGCGGCCACTACGTCATCGTATGACGATGCGTGGTTCGGGAACCTCGCCTGTTGCTCGCGGTAGAATGCAAGCGATGCCGGCAGATTGGCAATCGGATACGTGCCCCCCCCATTGCTCTTTGACGAGCGTGAAAGTACCTGAAATAGCGTCGATTGTAGCTTTCGCTGACATACCTCTTTGTAGCAGAAAAATTGATCCTCGCCCGTCCCTTGAAGGACGAAAACCTGCCTCACATATACCCGCCGTCGGGCCATTGGCCCGTCGGTTCATGATGCATTTGATTGGAGGATCAGATGAGCAAACGCATTTTTGACCACCCTGTATATGTGAAGGCTGCAGCCCGGGGGTTGATCGAGGAGATTGGAAGCCTCGGGGATGCCCTTGAGTATCTGTATGATTGGCCCGAAAACCGACGAGGAGTGATCTACACCACTGCCCTGCGAGCCTGTCAGAGAGTCACCGAAGACGATTATCCGTTGAGCGCCGCGCGCGACGCTTTTGAGAGTTTTGCAAAATCCACAGGCGTGCTGGCTGTAGTGAGTGGTCCACTGCCGTGGACCCTATCCGGCGCTAAAGCGGGTGGAGGCGCCACAGCGTGACGACTTCGAAATTGCAGATCGCTAAACCTTCGCAACGGATCGGCAGCATTTCCTATGAGAACGAGTGCAGAGAGGCGTTACGGGGGCCTGTAGACGCGTTACTTGATGCCGCCGCTCAAGCGGGTTGGGATCGAAGGCGCGCCGCATTCGAACTCATGTATTTGGCATCGAATGCTTCGGCTATCGAGAAAGGCTAGTCGCACTGCTCCGGCCTATGACCCGCTGACAGAATGACGGCGGGTTTTTGGTTCAGCGATTGTCGTTATCGAACGTTCAAACAAAGTTCTTCGTGCTAATTGCGCGCCGGAATTCAGCTATGTGACATCGCCGCTCCTAGCCCTGCTCAACGAAGGAGCGCTTTCGCTTCCCGCAGGATGGCGTGATGTCGACCGATGGAGCTCGTCGGAGATGGTCTCGCGCGCCGCTGTAACAATCCGCTTTTTGATTGGTGACGGCTGGAGAGCGTTCCGTGGAGATGAAGCGGGTTGTCAATCCACCCCGCTTCATCTCGCGAGATGTGGGCGTCACCCGAATGGGCGGAAACCGCTTGCGGGCTCCGTGAGCGCAGCGAATAGCACGCGGTCGCCGAAGGCGGCTCGCCCGGACCAAGTGTCCCATAAATAATTCATCACCGGGATGAATCTTTAGCCGGCAATCGATTCAGATCTGTCGTTGGACGTCGATCCCCCGATCGGCGATTCTGCCATCACCATCGCCCTACAAGCTCTATGTGGAACGAACCGACCGCTCGCAAAACATGGCCCGCTACTATGCGATGTCGATGGAGCCGAGTTTGTTCGGCGATGCCTGCCTGACACGGCGCCGGGGACGGATCGGGAGCAGGGGCCACGAGATGATCCATCATTGTGAACAGAAAGAAGAGCCAGTGCGCCTGTTCCTCGACCTGCTTCGTCAGAGGCGAGGGCGCGGATACCTGCCGGCGGCAGTGTTCCGACCCGGCCGCAAGGATTAGGATCAGATGCGAGACGAGGCCCGCGGGAGCGGCCTCGCCAAACGTCTCATCGTATATCCGATCCATCAACTGCTGAATGGATCTCAGCGGATGCGGTTGCCTCGATCTGCCGACGCCGTGACCGCCGCTGCAACGATCTCGATTTTCTGGATCAGCACCGTTTTGGAACCATTGCCGCGTTGCGCTCTTCTTGGAAGAAGCGGGCAGGCACATGGAGGAGTTTCAAAAATGACGATCAGAAAAGCTGAGAAGACGCTGCAAGACTTGTTTCTCGATGGTGTGAAGGACGTCTATTACGCCGAGAAGAAGATCGTGAAGACCCTGCCCAAAATGACCAAGGCAGCAACGTCGCCGGATATCAAGGCGGCTTTCGAGAAACATTTGGCTGAGACCGAAGGACATGTTGAACGCCTCGAGCAGGTGTTCGAGCTTCTCGGCAAGCCGGCGCGTGGCAAAACGTGCCCGGCCATCGACGGGATTCTCGAGGAGGGCGCGGAGGTGATGGACGAATACAAGGGTACGGCAGCATTGGATGCCGCGCTTGTCGCATCTGCTCAAGCCGTCGAGCATTACGAGATTGCGCGCTACGGCACGTTGGCGACCTGGGCCAAGGAGCTTGACATAGCGGACGCTGCGGAGCTTCTCAAAGCTACGCTCGGCGAGGAAGAAGCAACGGACGAAGCGCTGTCAGCTCTCGGCGAAGGCGGCGCGAACCAGCGCGCAATGGCGCAAGCAGCGTGACCATGGCGAAGATGAAGAAATCCAAAAGCAAGCCGGCAGAAAAGTCGGTCTCTTCCGGTGAAAAGAAATCCACGGAAAGCGCCAGCCGCAAGACCAAGGGTGCGGGTCCAGCCTTAGCGGAGCGGTCCAAGGATGCTCGCCGATAGCCGGTTGCGCCGGTCCTTTTCAGGGGCTGGCGCAAGCTTACCTTCCGGGGCGTGAGCCTTTCATGATCCTAAAAGCCGCCGCGGCAAGGACAAGGTATTCGGTCATTTGTTTCTCCTGCGCCGCGGCGGACGTTCAGGCGGCCGACGGGCCGGGATCGTCGAAGCCGTCATGGGCGACGGGCACGAGGCGGGGCTGATCGTAGAACGCTCCCCGAATCACGCGGAGGCTCGGCTTCCCGAAGGTCGGCTTGCTCGCCCGTTCCAGCGCCTCCTTCTCGCGCCTCGCGGCTTCGGGCTGGTAGTGAACCTCGTGAAGCACGATAAGCTCCTCCTCGCCGTCGCCGTTGCGCAGGGCGAAGCCCTGGCCCTCTGAAAGGCCGAGCAGCGCCAGTCCGCGCGCCGTCGTGATCGGCAGGTACATGCCGATCGGCGACGTCATCCGGTCATGCGAGATGATGCGCGTGTCGGGATCGCGGCCGTCGACGCTGAAGGTCACCCGGCTGCTGAGGGTGGCGACGTTGACGGGGATGTCGTCGCGGAACATCACCGTCGCCGCCTCGATCTTCCGCTTGAGGATCGGCGCGAGCGGATCTTCCTGGCCGAGGCAGCGGTCACGCATCACCTCGAGGATCGTGAAGTCCTTCGTCGTCAGGAAGCAGGTTTCTCTCGTCATAGCAGTTCTCCATCGCTCGGCTTGGAGCGGTTACGTTGTGGCGCACTGGAGAATCCCCTGGGCCGCACTGGCGCGGCGCAGGGGCAGCTATCCTGCGATGAGGCAGCCCCCGAAGAGCGAGAGGCGGCAGGGCGGGCGGATTTCGGTCATGACGAGGCGCGCAGTTCCGCCGACGGCGTGACTGACGCTGCCTGTGACCCGGGGGCGTCGACGGATTCCACGGTCAGTCGATGGGTGCGTCCGTCGCGCGCGGTCCAGTCGATGGACTGCCCGGCGGCGAGTCCGATCAGCGCGACGCCGATCGGCGTGAGGATCGATATCTTCCCCTCGGCGATGTCCGCCTCTCCCGGGAAGACGAGCGTCACGCGCCGGTCCTCGCAGAGATCGCTGGTGAAGCGCAGCGATGAGCCCATACGGACGACGTCCGCGGCGAGCCGTCCGTCGTCGACGACCTTCGCGCGGTCGAGCTCGGCGATGAGTCCTTCGGCCACTGCGGGATTACGGTCGGCGAAGGATTCGGCCAGCCGCCAGAGCCGCTCGCTGTCGGTGCGGGTGACGATAATCGCAGGCTTGCGGTGCTTCCTGTTTGCCTGAGCCATGGTTCTCGGCCCTCTTATGAATGCGGTCCGCGCGCACGTGTTCGACGTGGCGCTGGCGCTTGCTGAGATTTGGATGTTTGCCGCTGTTTGAGACCGACTTCCGCAGCAGCGGCAAATCAGCCTATGCCCCGCGGCCGGGGCGCGACGCGACCTGGCCGGGGGTCAGATGCCCGCGATGGGGCACACCCTGAAGAACATAAGGAGGTGGCGGTCGGTGCTGCACATGCCCCAGACGTGGGCCTTTGCGACCGGAAAGTCAAGCCAAGTGGAACTGCGCTGCTTTCCCGACCGGGCGAGCCCGTCAGGCGGCTCTCCGGATCACGCGCACGACAGACCATGCGATGAGTGCGAGCCCGATCAGGAACGGTGCCCAGGCGATCAGCATGGGTATCAGCTGGTTATGGAAACATCCGTAGATCCCGATAGCATCAATGTTGAAGCAATAGCGGACCGGGGTGTCGTTCGGGAAGTCATAGGTGCGCGTGTAGAAGCCGTTCGCCGAGGGCAGCACGCCGACTGCCAGCACGACCCATTTGGTCATGAAAGTCCCTCTCGTGACCATCTGCATGTGCCAGGCCGGTGGCGTCGCCTTAACTGTCCGTCGTCAGAACATTTGGCGCTGATGGCTGCTTGATTTAGCGGGGTGTCGGCCTCGATCTTTGGTTGATGTTAAGCGGCGAGTTTGCGGTGCTGCAAGCGCCTGTGCTCGATTGTCTGTCGTTTGATCCTTTCTCGTTGTTCGATGATAGCAGCTGCCCTGCCGAAGTAGGCGTCGGCCGGGGTCACGTTGCCAAGGCTCTCATGATAGCGGCGATGATTGTAATGCTCGACGAAGGCTTCGATCTGGCGTTCGAGATCGCCTGGCAGGAAGTAGTTCTCCAGCAGAATGCGGTTCTTGAGCGTCTGATGCCAGCGCTCGATCTTGCCCTGGGTCTGCGGATGAAGCGGAGCGCCGCGGACATGGCTCATGCCGTTGGCGTCGATCCATTCGGCGAGTTCGCTGGCGATGTAGGACGGCCCGTTGTCGCTGAGCAGTTTTGGCTTGTGCAACACCCTGGCGCTGTCGCAGCCTGAACCCGTAAGGGCCAGTTCCAGCGTTTCGGTCACGTCCTGGGCCCGCATGGTCGTGCACAGCTTCCAGGCGATGATGTAACGGGAGAAGTCGTCGAGCACGGTCGACAGATAGACCCAGCCCCAGCCGATGATCTTGAAGTAGGTGAAGTCTGTCTGCCACATCTCGTTGGGTCGCGTGGTCTTGTCCCTGAACTCGTCGGCGGCCTTGATCACCACAAACGCCGGGCTGGTGATGAGGTCATGAGCCTTGAGCAGGCGATAGACGGTCGCCTCGGACACGAAGTAGCGCTTCTCATCGGTGAAGCGCACCGCCAACTCACGTGGTGACAGCTCGGACTGTTCCAGCGCCATGTCGATGATCTGGCTCTGGACCTCGGTGCTGATGCGGTTCCACACCCGGTTCGGTCGGGAAGGACGGTCCTCCAACGCCTCCGGGCCGCCTTCGACGTAGAGTTCATACCAGCGATAGAAGGTGCGCCGCGCAATGCCGAGCTGATCCAGCGTCTTCTTTGCCGGAAGGTGCGATTGCTCGACGATCTTGATGATCTCGAGCTTCTCGGATGCGGGGTATCTCATTCGTCGTCGCCCCCATCCGCGATCATGCTTTTTTTGAGCAGACGGTTCTCCAGCGTCAGGTCGGCGACTGCCTCTTTCAGCGCGCGGGTCTCGCGACGAAGGTCCTGGACTTCACCGGTCGTCGCAGCACGGGCCGTGTCGCCCGCCAGCCGCCGCTTGCCGGCTTCCAGGAATTCCTTCGACCAGGTGTAGTAGAGGCTCTGGGCGATCCCCTCCTTGCGGCACAACTCGGCGATGCTGTCTTCGCCACGAAGACCGTCCAGCACGATCCTGATCTTGTCTTCCGATGAAAAGTGCCGCCGCGTCGCCCGGCGGATGTCCTTGACCACATGTTCGGCGGAGCGCTTGCCGCCAGTCGACTTCGTATTCATGTCCGTTCCTTCGTCTTCGACGAGAACCGAACACTCCTTAAATCACACCCTCAATTCTGTGCCATAGGCGCTGATCCCGGACACTGAATTTCAGGCTTGGATCGGCAACGCGATCTCACGCCAGGTGGCGCTGGCGAGGGCGCGGAGTTGGCGATGATCAGCGGCATTCAGGTGTTTTCGATGAAGTTGGAAAAGATTGGCAATTTGGCCGTGGGTTGAGACGAAACGTTGGCATTGACCTGCCGACTTGAACCGCATCATGCGTCGCTCTCGTCGTCGAACGGGAAGGTGAGAATTTTCTGCGAGGTTGTTGAGCCCTTTGTGCGAACGGTGTTCGATCCCCAGCATGATCTCTCGCTTTGCGGCGGAATAAGAACGCAGCTTGTCTGTCACCATCACGCCCGGCGCAACACCTTGGCTCTTCAACAATTTGCGCATCAGCCGAAGAGCGGCTCCCTTGTTTCTGCGGCTTTGCAGCAGAGCATTGAGAACAGAAGGCGGAAGCCCGCGCCAAGGTGGAAGCTCTCGCCCGGGGTCTCGGCTACTCCCTGGCCGAACTTGTCGGACCCGAGACGAAATCCTCGCGTGCGCCGGCCGCCGCGAAATACCGGCACCCTGAGAACCCGGCGCTCACCTGGTCGGGCCGGGGACGCAAACCGCAGTGGTTCGTGGAGGCGTTGGAGGCAGGGAAGACGGCGAGCGACTTAGCCATCTGCTGAAAGATTGACCTACGCGATCGGCCCCAGAGCTGCCGTTCGACTTCATTGCAACGAAGGTCCACTTGGAGCCTAAAGTACCAGTTACTGCACTATGCGCGAATGTCGGCCATCAATGATACTACGCCTACACACGCGCAATCTCACGGATCAGATCATTTGTCTCTGGTCTCGTCGTTTGGTGCCGATAACGAAGAGCAGAAACAGTTCGCGAAATTTCAAGGCCGTCGATGAGTATCGAAACGAGGCCACTGTCTGCTGGAATTGCCGTGGTTGGCAAAATCACCGCGCCTAATCCCTGCCGCGCGAGTTCGACTAGCCAATCCACGCGATTTGACCGATAGGCCGCGTAGAGTTCGTGACCTTGGTCTGCACATGCCCCATGCAACGCATCCCGCATTTCGCAATTGGGTCGATCGAGCATGTCAGTTTCAGCGAGTGTCGAAAGAGAAATAGCGTCTCGTTCAGACAACGGGTGCGACTTGGACACCACAACCTTGTAGGACTCGTCATAGAGCTGGTCTATTCGATAGAGGTCTTCACTGACCGTCGCCGCTGTGACAACGACGTCAAATTCACCCTCTCGCAATCCGGCCAGAAGCTTGGAGGCAGACGCCACGATCAACTCTATTTCGGCTTGCGGCAATCGTGTACGGAAGCGTTCCACGGCGGCTGAAATCCGGTTGTGACCAATCGTTTCGCCAACACCGACAGAAATAGGAACCCGCTCTAGTCGCGTGTGGCGGACGGCTTCTGCCTTAGCTGCCTGCGTTTCGTCATGCGCTTTCTGTAGCCTTGGCTGCATGAGTTTTCCGAGTGCCGTCAACCTGCATCCCGCGCGGTCCCTGACAAACAGATCACCCCCGAGCTCGTGTTCAAGTTTCTTGATCGCGGTCGTCAAGGACGGTTGGGAAACATTTGAGGCGCTAGCGGCATGGGTGAAGTTGCGATGCTGGCAGACAGCCAAAAAATACCTGATCTGGTTCATCTCCACTGCCACTGTCTCCGTCACTTTCCGCCATGAGGTTCACCATAGCACATGTCTATCAAAGAATAGAAGTTCGGGATTGGTGCCTGAGGCATTCGGCATGGGAAAAGGGTGCATCGAAACCAAACACAACGACCTCTCAATCAGGAGGCGACCATGAAAGCCCAAATTCTCAAGACACTCGCCGCTTTGGCCTTGATCACGACATCTGCACCCGCACAGGAAACCCCAATGGAAAATCACACTGCCAGCTACATCGCCATGCCCGCCGCTGAAGGCCAGACCGAAGCATTCGCCGAATTTCTGGCCGGAGCCGCCCCGATTGTCGCGGACACCGAACCAGGCACCGTGCTTTGGTTTGCCTTACAAGCCGACGATACGCTCGCGATCTTTGATATCTTCGTGGATGAAGAAGCGCGCAATGCGCATTTCTCCGGCGCTGTGGCCGCGGCTTTGAACCAAAATGCCGACGCGCTGGTCGCCGGGGGCTGGGACGATGGTGTTGTCGCGAATATCAACAATTCCGATGTCCTGTCGGTGAGGGAACCGGTTGATCTCTACTCGGCCACGACAGCCACGTACATCACGCTCGAAGCAGCACCCGGCAGAGGGCCGGAATTGGCAGCCTTGCTAACCGCAGCTGGTCCCATCGTCGGAGAAACCGAACCCGGCACATTGTTCTGGGCGGCGCTGCAGATTGACGAAACATCCTTCGCAATCTTCGACATCTTCACCAACAATGCTGGCCGTGAAGCACACTTTGCCGGTCAAGTCGCCGGGCTGCTGAACGAACGGGCAGCGGAGTTGGTCGCTGGCGGGTGGGACGACGGTGTGGTCGCTAACGTCCACAACTTCGACATCCTCGCCATCAAGTAACGCGATGTGACAGGAACAAGAGGCGCCTGGTGCAACGCATCAGGCGCTTTGCCGAACGAATTTAGATTCACCGTGAAGCGGTCGTTCGAGTAACTGCAGCGAATTAGCGCTTTGTTCGCATTGCTGACCTCCATCCTTTGCGCAGCGACCGTCCGCTCTCCGCCCATCGCGTCCTACGACGTGCGCAGGAGGCACACTTGTCTACCAAGATCGGCAGCGCCGATCACACGGCACGCGATAGGCCCGGCCGCGCACCAGCGCCGTGTCCGAGCCCTCGGGAAGTGAGGCCGAAGCCTCACCCGAAGGGATCGTATTCCGAGACGATCACGACCTCGTCGCCGTCGATTTCATCGGCGGGGACGGCGCCGAAGGTTCCATCCCCAGCCTGGAAAAACGACGATCGAGACCATGAGCGTGGCCGCAAGGGAGGCGGCGAAGGCGTGTGCATCTTTGCGGGACATCTGTTTGGCTCCTGTATTGCAGGCGGGGGACCATCCCCCGCGCGACAGGACCCCGCAGGCCCGAAGACTGGCTGACATCACCGGGTGCGTTCGGCTCGTCCGAATCCACCCGGCGGTGTCAACGGCGGAGTAAAAGCCGGCCACGGGGCGGAGCAAAAGTCGGCCACTATGGCGCTGGCCTGAGACCGCCGGGAGGGCGTAGCCCGAGCGGGGGTCTCAGGCCGGCGCGGCGATTTTTTGAGGGAGCGTTTCAGCCGGTCTTTCTGATGCGGCTCTGTGCGAGACGATAGCTGTCGCCATTCATCTCGAGGATGTTGACGTGGTGGGTGATGCGATCGAGCAGCGCGCCGGTCAGGCGTTCGGATCCTAGAGTTTCCGTCCATTCATCGAAGGGCAAATTGCTGGTGATTAGGGTGGCACCGCGCTCATAGCGTTGCGAGATCAGCTCGAACAGCAACTCCGCGCCGGTCTTTGATAGCGGGACGAAGCCCAGCTCGTCGATGATCAGCAGCTTGTAGGCGTCACGACATCATGGGGCAGGGGGGCTTTCGCTGCTATGCTCACCGTCCGAATCTAGCGGGTGGAACCCGTCGCGAAAATCCCTATTCTGCGATTGTCGCGAGTTTCGGCATACAGTTCACTGATCTCAACCTAATCCGGTAGGTGGTCATCCCACTGGTGGCTTGCCGGCCGGCCTTTGCCGATCATTCCGACGGCCGCACTCGAACAAGCTTTCGGCGGCCTGCTTCCCTCCGCGGCACTGGTTCGCGCTATCGCGTCGAACGACACTGAGACTGCCACGCGGCTTGGCGCTCTGTCGCTGCTAGAGGACGACGTAGCTCTCGCCGATTGCTAGAGTCTCCACAGCGACCGTGACGGGTTTCGTTTCCCACGGCCGCTCGATACCGACATAGATTGCCGCCGCCGCGAGAAGCGCGGCGACGAGCAGCCAACGGTTCCTGAGTCTTTCTTGTCGCGCCATTCGCCACGTTCGTCCGGTTCGTCTCGAGTATTCGCTCAAGGGCCCAAAAAGGCAGTACACGTCCTTGCTGCCGCACAACGAATGCGTGTTCTTCTGGCAGGTAGCCAGTTGCTCAACTCGCAGCCAACGCGATCTCGACGAAAGGTGCTACCGCGCGTCAGCGTCTTGACCTGCCGCACGGGGGCGGACGACAGGTACCGTTTGTCCCCGGTACTGCGCGCTAGGGTCGTACCACCTCAGGGTTCAAACGCCAGACCGCAAAATTAAGCGCCGTCGCGAAAGTGACCCACGCTAGATAGGGCACGAGAAGCAACCCGGCTCCAACATGAATTGGGATAAACAGCACGATCGTCGCGACAATGGATAGCCAGACCAGAACGATGTCGAAGAAGCCGAGGTCGGGACGGTGCAGGCCAAAAAAGAGCGGTGTCCATGCGGCGTTGAGCACGAGCTGAAGTGCGTAGACGGTTGTTCCCCGTCAGCGCCTATGGCACATAAATGAGGGTGTGATTTAAGGAGTGTTCGGTTCTCGTCGAAGACGAAGGAACGAACATGAATACGAAGTCGACTGGCGGCAAACGCTCCGCCGAACATGTGGTCAAGGACATCCGCCGGGCGACACGGCGGCACTTTTCATCGGAAGACAAGATCAGGATCGTGCTGGACGGCCTTCGCGGCGAAGACAGCATCGCGGAGTTGTGCCGCAAGGAGGGGATCGCCCAAAGCCTCTACTACACCTGGTCGAAGGAATTCCTGGAGGCCGGCAAGCGGCGGCTGGCAGGCGACACGGCCCGTGCTGCGACGACCGGTGAAGTCCAGGACCTGCGCCGCGAAACCCGCGCGCTGAAGGAGGCGGTCGCCGACCTGACGCTGGAGAACCGCCTGCTGAAAAAAAGCATGATCGCGGATGGGGGCGACGACGAATGAGATACCCCGCATCCGAAAAGCTCGAGATCATCAGGATCGTCGAGCAGTCGCACCTTCCGGCGAAGAAGACACTGGATCAGCTCGGCATTGCGCGGCGCACCTTCTACCGCTGGTATGACCGCTACGTCGAAGGCGGCCCGGAGGCGTTGGAGGACCGTCCTTCCCGGCCGAGCCGTGTCTGGAACCGCATCGGCGAAGATATCCAGAGCCAGATCATCGACATGGCGCTGGAACAGTCCGAGCTGTCACCACGTGAACTGGCGGTGCGCTTCACCGATGAGAAGCGCTACTTCGTGTCCGAAGCCACCGTCTATCGCCTGCTCAAAGCCCATGACCTCATCACCAGCCCGGCCTTCGTCGTTATCAAGGCCGCCGAGGAGTTCAAGGACAAGACCACGCGGCCCAACGAGATGTGGCAAACAGACTTCACCTACTTCAAGATCATCGGCTGGGGCTGGGTCTATCTGTCGACCGTTCTCGACGACTTCTCTCGCTACATCATCGCCTGGAAGCTTTGCACGACCATGCGCGCAGAGGACGTCACCGACACGCTGGAACTGGCCCTTACGGCCTCGGGTTGCGACAGCACCAGGGTGTTGCACAAGCCAAAACTGCTCAGCGAAAACGGGCCGTCCTACATCGCCAGCGAACTCGCCGAATGGATCGACACCAACGGCATGAGCCATGTCCGCGGCGCTCCGCTTCATCCTCAGACCCAGGGCAAGATCGAACGCTGGCATCAGACGCTCAAGAACCGCATCCTGCTGGAGAACTACTTCCTCCCGGGCGATCTCGAACGCCAGATCGAAGCCTTCGTTGAGCATTACAATCACCGACGCCACCACGAAAGCCTCGGCAACGTCACGCCGGCCGACGCCTACTTCGGCAGGGCCTCTGCCATCATCGAACAACGAGAAAGGATCAAACGAAAGACAATCGAACTCCGGCGCTTGCAACACCGCGAACTCGCCGCTTAACATCAGCAAAAGATTGAGGCCGACACTCCGCTAAAGCTCCATGCCCGTTGCGCCAAATGTTCTGACGACGGACAGGCGGGACTGATTGGTTTGACATCGGGCCGTAAGCAGTTGTCTTAGGGATAGAAGAAGGTCATCGTCTTAATCTGTAGAGCTGGATGCGCGGATCACAATTGAGTTGGTTGAAAGTTAGATTTGATGCAAAGACGGTTCACGTTCGACACTCCGGTGATCCTAACGGTGTTGACCGTTCTGGGCATGCTCCTGGCCGTAGCCGCCCTTTGGCCACTCACAGGGGTTGTTGCTGATAGATCCTCGCTCGCCGGGCTTTGCCTCGTCTATCTCGCCGGTGGCCTACCGGCCGCTTGGCGTGCCCTCGAGACCTTGTGGAAGGAGCAAATCCTTGACATCGATCTTCTGATGGTTGTGGCGGCGGTCGCCGCAGCGGCCGTTGGCGCGCCTTTCGAGGGTGCGGTTCTGTTGACCCTGTTCAGCGTTTCCACAACCCTGGAACAACAGGCCCTCGGCCGTGCCCGCCGTGCCGTCGAATCCCTGATGGCGTTGCGGCCGGAAACAGCACTGAGAAAAAAAGCGGATGGCACCGTCGCCGAGGTTCCCGCCATCGAGCTCGAAGTCGGCGACGTCATGGTGCTGCGACCGGGCGCCCGCGTTCCCGCCGACGGGATCATCAGCAGCGGTCGCGGCTCTCTGGACGAGGCAAGCATCACCGGCGAATCCATGCCTGTGGCAAAGGATCCGGGCGCGCAGGTGTTCGAGGCGACCGTCAATCTGGACGGCGTTCTCGAGGTCGCGGTCACGAAGACCATCGAAGACAGCACCGTCGCCCGCATGATCGCGCTGGTGACGGAAGCGCAGGCAGCCAAAGCCCCTTCGGAACAGTTCAGCGCATGGTTCGGCCAGCGCTATACGGTCGCGGTCATGGCGGGGGCAGCGCTCGCCTTCGCCGCCTTCTACTGGCTCGGGCGCGACTGGGAGGATGCCCTCTATCGATCCGCGACACTGCTGGTCGCCGCCAGCCCCTGCGCCATCGTCATATCGGTTCCCGCGGCGATCCTTTCGGCCTTGTCGGCGGCGGCCCGTGGAGGCGTGCTCTTCAAGGGTGGCGCCGCGCTTGAAACGCTGGCGGCGGTCGACACATTCGCCTTCGACAAGACCGGCACCCTGACCACCGGCAAGGCGGTGGTGACCCGCGTGGTGGCGCTCGACGGCGACGAAGAGGTGTTCCTTTCCCTCCTGGCAGGAATCGAGGCGCAATCCGAACATCACAGCGCGGCCGCCATCAGGCAGGAGGCGGCGCGCCGATCCGTCGTAGCGGCGGACGTGTTGAACGTGAACACCAGGCCGAGCGCCGGCATCGTTGGTGAACACGCAGAAGGCCTGATCTGGGCCGGCAATCCGCGTCTCGTGTCGGAGATGGGAGCCTCGGTCGACGATCCGGCACTCGAGGTCCTCGCAGCAGACAGCCAAACCGTCATCTACCTCGGAAAGGGTTCGACGGTGCTTGGTGCCGTCACCGTTGCTGACGGGGTGCGTCCAACCTCCGCAGCTGCGCTTGCTGCCCTACGGGACAGCGGCGTGAAGCGGATCGTGATGATGACGGGAGACCGTCGGCCGGTTGCCGTCAGGATCGGCCTGGAGCTAGGTCTCCGTCCGGAGGAGATACATGCTGACATGCTGCCCGAGGACAAGGTCCGCATGGTCGGAGAATTCGCGGCTTCGGGTAAGGTCGCGTTCGTTGGAGATGGGGTCAACGATGCGGCCGCGCTGGCACGAGCGGATGTCGGGATCGCCATGGGCGCCGCGGGCTCGGATGTCGCGCTGCAGGCAGCAGATGTTGCGCTGCTTTCGGAGGAAATGGGCCAGCTTGCGGCAGCCCATGACCTGGCACGCCGCACCGCAACAATCATCCGGCAGAATCTGGCTTTCGCGCTGTTTGCCATGGCAGTCTTGGTCACCGGCGGCCTTTTCTTCGACCTCCCCCTGCCGCTTGCAGTCATCGGCCATGAAGGTGGCACCGTGCTTGTCGTCCTGAACGGCCTGCGCCTGCTGGCGGCGCCGATGCGGCAGGATCGCCAGGAGAAGTCCGCGTCGGCAAGCAATACAGGACATGCCTTGTCCGCGCCCGCTCTTCGACGCCAGTCTTATCGGCGGAAGATTCCGCGGCAAACAGGCTAGGCTTCCGGGCGGCCGCAACGCCATTGCCGCAGCCTCTCCAACCGAACTCGCCACCGCCAGACGCCGCGTTCAGTGCGAAAGCAAGATGGGCATCCGAAGATCGCGCAGCACACCTGCCGTGGCGCCGCCGAGCACGAAGTCCCGCAGCCTGGAATGGCCGTACCCGCCCATGACGAGCAGTTGAGCGTCCAACTCTAGGGCGTGCCGCTGCAAGGTTTCCGCTATGGGGCAGTCCTCGGCCCGGATAGGCGAGAAGCTGGCCTTCACGCCTGCCTGCCGGAGACCTTCTGCAAGACGGTCGCCCGCTGCTTTGTCTGCCAACGGTTTCTCATCCGTCACCGTGATGACATGCATCTCCTCGGCGCGTTCCAGCAGACGGGTCGCATCCGCAAGAGCCCGCGCAGCCACCCGGCTGCCGTCCCAGGCGATCGCGATGCGGCTGATCCCGCTAGCCTCTGCACCTTCGGGCACGATGATCGTCGGACGTCCCGAGCCGAAAATCACTGCCTCCGCCAGCATCTGAATTCCCGGGTTTCCGGAACTCCAGCCAACCAGTGCGAGATCGAAGTAGCGCGCCTCGTATGCGGCGACTTCGCCAAGAAGCGCAGGCGCGGCCTTTAGCGTTCCGACGGTCACCGGCAGTCCGCTTGCCTCGGCTTTCCCGCGGGCGATATCCATGAGCTTTGCTCCTGCCTGTGCGCTCAGTGTCTCCGCGTTGCGGATGACCTCCGGCAGGTTCATCAATACGCGGGAAAGCGCGCTGGTGACCGGAGGGATATCCGCCTCCAGAGCGACCACGTGCAGTTCCGCGCTGGCCAGACTCGCCAGCGCGGCAGCATTGCGGATGGAAGCCTCGCTGCTCGCGTCCGGATAGGTAAGGAGAGGCAGGAAAGAGCGGATCTTCATGTTGACGGTCCTTCTTCGGCTATCTTTGGCTTCAGCGGACAACGAGCACGGGCACGGGGCTATGGGCAAGCACTTCCGCAGTCTGGCTTCCCAGCAACATCCGGCCAAGTCCACGCCGGCCATGCGAGGACATGACGATCAGACTGCAACCCTGCGTTCGGGCTGTTTCCACAATCGCCTCGGCAGGCCGCGAGTTCGGTACGTACAGGATCGATGCTTCGACACCGAGTTTGGTGGCGGCTTCCTTCACGCCGGCGAGCAACTTGTCCGCGAGATCCTTCTGTCCCTCTTCGTAGCCGGAGATATCAATCGGTAGCGGCGCCCATCCAGCCGACGAGGCCGCCGCGTAGTAGGGGAACGGCTCCGTGACGGTGATGACGGTAACCCGCGCGGCGAGGCTCTTGGCAAGCGAAAGCCCATGGTCCACCCCCTTCTGCGCGACTTCGGATCCATCGGTCGAGATCAGGATGTGTTTGTACATGCTACGTCCTCCGTGGTGTCCCAGCGGCAGGGCTGGGCAATATCGCCGCCTAGGCGTCCACGAGCCATGATAAGCGCCTGCGCTGCGATAGTCGTTGTCGAGGCGCAACCAGAAGCTTGAAATGACAGCGAGACATCCATAGGCCTGTCGGCATACTAGAACGCAACGCGACGGAAAGCAGCAGGGAACGGGATGCTAGTACTTGTTCTAAACGCGGGGAGCTCGAGCCTGAAGTTCGGCGTCTTCAGTGCAGGTGATGACACACGCGAGTTGTTCAAGGGTTCCTACGAACGCTTCCAGAACGGAAGCTGCGAATACCGCTTCCGGCACGGCGAGACGGACGAACGCGGCGCGGCGGCGTTCGCCAGTCCCAGCGACGCGCTGAAGGGCGTACCGGACGCGCTGAAGCGGTTTGACCTGGACTCGATCGATGCGATTGGACACCGGATCGTTCATGGCGGCTCACGATTCTCCGCGCCGACGCTGCTCGACGACGAAACGGTCGAGGCCATCGCGGCGTTGACGCCGCTTGCTCCCCTGCACAATCCGGCAAACCTGGAAGCCGTTCGGCTATGCCGCGGGCTGTGGCCGAACCTGCCTCAGGTCGCGGTGTTCGACACGGCCTTCCACCTGACTAATCCTCCCTCCGCAACGACCTACGCCGTGCCGGCGGCCTGGCGGGAGGCGGGGTTGCGCCGATACGGCTTCCATGGGACGTCCCACAAATACGTGGCAATGCGGGCGGCGCTGGAGATCGGCCGGCCGATTTCCGATCTCCAGCTTGTCAGCGTCCATCTCGGCAACGGAGCCAGCGTCTGCGCCGTCAACCGCGGGCAGAGCATGGACAGTTCGATGGGGATGACACCGCTCGAAGGGCTGGTGATGGGGACGCGCTCCGGAGACGTTGACCCGGGCGCATTCGGCTTCCTGTCCCGCAGGCTGGGGCTGTCCGTGCAGGACATCGAGGACGCTCTTTACGAAGACAGCGGGCTGAAGGGGCTGGCAGGCTCGTCTGACATGCGCGACATCGAGGACAGGGCTGCCAAGGGCGACCCCCAGGCCCAGTTGGCAATCGAGATCTACGCATACCGCGCCAGGAAATATGTAGGTGCCTACGCGGCCGCCATGGGCGGACTAGACGCGGTCGTCTTCACCGGGGGCATCGGCGAGAACTCTCCCTCGATGCGCCGACGCATTTGCGACGGGCTGGATTTCATGGGCCTGCAGCTCGACCATGACCGCAACATGGCCGTGAACCTGTCGCACCGTGCAGCGCCACAGATCCAGGCCTACGGTTCGCGGGTCCGCGTCTTCGTCACCGAGACAGCCGAGCAGTTGATGATCGCGCGCGAGACGGCGGCAGCACTCGCGGGCGGCAGGTCCGGTGGGGAGCTACGTCTGCCGATTGCGGTGTCGGCCAAGCACGTCCACCTGTCCCGCGAGGCGGTGGATGATTTGTTCGGCAAGGGCTACATGCTCGATCAGGCGATACGGCTGCGACAGCCGGGACACTGGGCTGCAGGGGAACGGGTAACACTCGTCGGGCCCAAGGGAAGACTGGAGCGCGTCGCGATCCTCGGACCGTTGCGGGAGCGTACGCAGATCGAGGTATCCCGCACCGACAGTTTTGCGCTCGGCATCGACGTGCCCGTGCGCGACAGCGGCGAGCTGGAGGGAACACCGCAGGTGACGATCCTGGGGCCGGCGGGAAGCATCGCCACGGACGGGCTGATTATCGCAGCCAGGCACATCCACACGAATCCTGCCGATGCCGCGCGGCTAGGCATTCAGGACGGCGACTATGTCGACATAAGGGTGGGCGACGAGGATCGCAGCCTTACCTTCGGCCGCACCCTGGTCCGCGTGGGCGCCAACGCGTTCACCGAAGTACACATCGATACCGACGAGGCCAACGCGGCCGGGATAGAGGCGGCAGGGACCGGTGAACTGGTTCACATCTGAACCGATGACCGCGTTTCTTGCCGATATCCGCGGTCCGACAACGCACAAGTAGTACAACAAGGCTCGGTGCGGTTGCGCGCCAGCACTGCGACGGCACCGGTGGTATTGGGACCGGAGGCTCACTCCTGGTCTGCCTCCAAGGCTCGCCGTAGGCGACGGATGATGACCGCGCGGCTTTTTTCGTCGGCGGCAGCAGTCACGGTTTCGCTGACCTCGATCAGGAATTTGGACAGGTCATTGTGCCAGTCCAGCCGGGCGACGCTCTCGGGCTTCAGACGAAGTGGCTTGTTCAAGTCAACCTGTCGCGCGCCCTTCTGTCCGATCTGGAATGCGTCGTCGATCAACGGGAGGATTACAGAGATTTCCGGCAGGGCGGCCCCTAACCGGCCCTTCAGCCCATTCAGGCCATCTTCCTCGCCATGGGTCAGGAAGATTGCATGCCTTACCGGAACGCGGTCCTTAACCCAGGACACCAGTTCGCTGGCATCCGCGTGGCCCGAATAAAGGTCAAACTGGCTGATGCGGGCTCTCACCTTGATCTCCTCACCCTGGATGCGCACGCGCGAAGCGCCATCCACAAGCAACCGTCCGAGCGTCCCTTGCGCCTGGAAGCCTGCCATGAGGATTGAGGCGTTTCTCTTCCAGAGATTCGCTTTCAGGTGGTGACGGATCCGCCCGGCATCGCACATGCCACTGGCGGCGATGACCACGTAGTGTCCGTTAAGCTTGTTGATCGCCTTGCTCTGATCGACGGTTTCCGTGAAGCGCACATTCTTCGAGGCCAGAGCGCGTTTCAGGATATCCCCGTCGTGTATCTCTCCGGCGTGTTTCCCGAAAACAGCGCTTGCTCGGGTTGCAAGCGGTGAATCCACGAAAATGGAGAGATTCTCGGGAATGTCGCTGTTCTGCGCGAGCAGGAACAGATCTACGAGCAGTTCCTGAGTCCGCTCGACCGCGAAGGACGGGATGATCAAGGGGCCGTTGACCTTGGCGGCGTGCATGACTTCCTGGCCGAGGAGGCGCCTGCGCTCATCACGGGTGACGTCGGGTCGATCGCGGTCCCCGTAGGTGGCCTCGCAGATGAGAAAGTCGATGTCGCGCGGACCTTCCGGATCAGCCTGCAGGAGCTTTTGGCCGGGGCCGATGTCGCCCGAAAAGAGAATGCGAAGCGGGGGCTCACCTTGCTCGGAGGCCACTTCAATCTCGACCGAACTCGATCCCAGCATATGGCCGGCGTTCCAGAAGCGGGCGCGCACCCCATTCATGATTGTCGTCCAGGCAGCGTATTCGACCGAACGAAACTGCAGCAGGCATGCAGCCACATCCGACAGTGAGTAGATCGGGGAGACCGTCGGACGCCCCCGCTGGGCGTTGCGTCGATTGAGGTTCTCGACCTCCATCTCCTGGATGTGAGCCGAATCCGGAAGCATGACGGAACAAAGGTCAATCGTAGCAGGCGTTGCGTGGATCGGCCCTGTAAAGCCCTTCTTCAAGAGTTTTGGAAGCAGGCCGCTGTGGTCGATATGGGCGTGCGTGAGAATGACTGCGTCCACCGTGGCGGGGTCGAACGGGAACTCGCCATAGTTCAGCGCCTTCTCCGACTTCGAGCCCTGAAACATTCCGCAGTCGATGAGAAGCCGCCGGTCGCCCACCTCAAGCTCGTAACAGGAGCCGGTCACGCCATGCGCGGCGCCGTGGAAGCTCAGCGTTAGTTCCATGTCAGTTTCCCGCCTTTGCTTCAGTCGTGGGAGGCCAGTTCCAGTCCCGGATCTGTGGCATGTCCTCGCCGTGCTCGCGGATATAGCGAGAATGCTCCTCGAGCGAATGCTCGCAGGTATCGATCACCCGGTTGCCGTCGGCGCCAAGGTCCTTCAGACGCCTCACCGCGGCCATTGCCAGATGGAAGCGGTCGATCTCGTTCATGACCGCCATGTCAAAGGGCGTGGTCGTGGTGCCTTCCTCCTGAAAGCCGTGAACGTGGAAGTTGTGGTGATTGGTCCGCTTATAGGTCAGTCGGTGAATGAGGTAGGGATAACCGTGGTAGGCGAAGATCACGGGCTTAGCCTTGGTAAAGAGCGCGTCAAATTCCTCGTCCGTGAATCCGTGCGGGTGGGTCGTGTGCGATTGCAGGGTCATCAGGTCGACGACATTGACCACTCTGATGCGAAGACCGGGCAACTCGCGGCGGAGCAGATCGACTGCCGCGAGTGTCTCCAGTGTCGGCACGTCGCCGCAGCAGGCCATCACCACGTCAGGCTGTTCGTCGGCCGGGCATGTGCACGCCCATTTCCAAATCCCGGCGCCCGCCTCGCAATGGCGTTCCGCCTGCTCGGCTGTGAGCCATTGCGGCTGAGGCTGCTTGCCGGCCGTGATCACGTTGATCCGGTTCCAGGTCCTCAGGCAGTGGTCGGTGACCCACAGCAGCGTGTTGGCATCCGGCGGAAAATAGAGGCGGACAGTGTCGGCCTTCTTGTTGGCGACGAAGTCGGCGAACCCCGGATCCTGGTGGCTGAAGCCGTTGTGGTCCTGCCGCCAGACGTGGGACGTCAGGAGATAGTTCAGTGATGCGATGGGCTTGCGCCAGGGCAGTTCCGCCGTGACCTTCAGCCACTTGGCGTGCTGATTGACCATGGAATCGACGATGTGAATGAAAGCTTCGTAGCAGGAGAACAGGCCGTGCCGCCCGGTCAGCAGATAGCCCTCCAGCCATCCCTGGCAGAGATGTTCCGATAGAATCTCCATGACCCGGCCCTCGCGCGCCAGGTGCACATCATAGGGTTCGATCGTCTCCATCCAGACCCGATCCGTGACCTCGAAGACGGCATCGAGCCTGTTCGAGGCGGTTTCGTCCGGACCCATGAGACGGAAATTCCGGGCCTCGGCATTGAGGCTTATCACCTCGCGCAGATAGGCGCCCATGAAGCGGGTCGTCTCGGCGATGGTTTCGCCTGGTCGATGGACATCGACGGCGAGGCTCTTCCAGTCCGGCAGGACGAGGTCCTTCTTCAACACTCCGCCATTGGCATGCGGCAGCGCTCCCATGCGCTTGTCACCGTCGGGAGCAAGCAAAGCGAGTTCCGGCAGGAGGCGACCGTCGCCATCGAACAACTCCTGCGGTCGATAACTGCGCAGCCAGTCTTCGAGGATCTGGCGGTGGGCGGCATCACCCCGCGCGTTGGATACCGGGACCTGGTGCGATCGCCAGAAGTCCTCGACCTTCTTCCCGTCGACTTCCTTCGGTCCGGTCCAGCCTTTCGGGCTGCGCAGGACAATCATGGGCCAGCGCGGCCGCTCGCCGGACCAGTCTTCAGCGCGGGCCTGCAGCTGGATCTCGCGGATACTGTCCATCGCCCTGTCCAGGGTATCAGCCATGGCCCGGTGCATCGGAACAGGGTCCTGACCCTCGACGAACAGCGGTTCGTAGCCGTAGCCCCGGAAGAGGTCCCGGAGTTCCGCGTCCGCCATCCGCGCCACCAAGGTCGGGTTCGCGATCTTGTAACCGTTGAGGTGGAGGATCGGCAGAACCGCGCCGTCCACCTTTGGGTTGAGGAACTTGTTGGAGTGCCAGGCTGCCGCCAGCGGTCCCGTCTCCGCCTCCCCGTCGCCGACGACACAGGCCACGATGAGGTCGGGGTTGTCGAAAGCGGCGCCGAAGGCATGGACAAGCGCGTAGCCGAGTTCGCCGCCTTCGTGGATCGAACCCGGCGTCTCGGGGGCGACATGGCTGGGTATACCGCCAGGAAACGAAAATTGGCGGAACAGTTTCCGCAGTCCGGCCTCGTCCTGCGAGATGTCCGGATAGATCTCGCTGTAGGAGCCTTCAAGATAGGTATTCGCCACCATCGCGGGTCCGCCGTGGCCGGGCCCGCAGATGTAGAGGACGTCCGTATCCCTTTCCTTGATGACGCGGTTCAGATGCACGTAGATAAAGTTCAGGCCAGGTGTCGTTCCCCAGTGGCCGAGGAGCCGTGGCTTAACGTGTTCGGCCGCAAGAGGCTCTCGAAGTAGGGGATTGCCCATCAGGTAGATTTGGCCGACAGATACGTAGTTGGCGGCTCGCCAGTAGCGGTCAATTAGACCGAGTTGGGTGTCACTTACGTCTGCCATCCTGAAGTCACTCCACGCTCGCATACCGACCAGTAATTAGGCCATCGCTTCCGACCCTAAGGTAAGCTTTGTCCCACGTTCATCTTGCTGGGTACGTCCGTCGACCTCCTGTACGCTGCGTGTCGATTACTTGGACAACAGCTCAAGGACGTGCGACGTCTGAGATACCGCTGCGATTTCTCCGAGCGTTGATCGAAATCAACACAGGAAGCTTATCAAGGTGATTGTCAATGAACAGGTAGAACTCTTTCGTGCTACGAGACTGAAATCACGATCAGGGAGCTAGGTCAGTGTCCGAAAGGTTGGTCAAAATAGTCGGAATGGCAATTCTTGTCGGGCTTGTCGCAACGTCGGCCGGGGCAGACAACATTGCCGAGGGAAAGGCGCTGGTGGAACTCAACTGCGCGCGCTGCCATGCCGTGGATCGAACCAGCGAGAGCAGTCATTCCGACGCCCCACCATTCAGGACGCTTTCGCAGCGCTACCCCATTGATGCGCTCGAGGAAGCATTTGCCGAAGGCATCTCCACGGGGCATCCCGACATGCCCGAATTCGTTGCAACACCGGAACAGATCCAGGCTATCCTTGCCTATATCAGCAGCCTCGGCGACTGAAGCTCGGCCGCCCAGGCCTCAATGCAGGAGCGATAGCGCTGCAAAACGATAGAACTGGAAGGACATGGCCTTGGAATCATGCCGTCTGCGAAGCCTCCTTGTTGGCATAGATGCGGATAGCTCCGCGTCAGCTCCGGCGTTGACCCGTGCAATGGACATGGCCTTGGCTTACCGATCGACGCTCACGGTCTACGTGTTCGCTCCAGACTTGCTGCAGCCATTCCCGCTGACGCTTGGCTCCTCCTCGATCTGGATTGAACAAGAGGAGGACAGGATCGAACAGGCCTCTGAAGAGGCCGCGCGGTCGGTTCGCCAGCTTGCAGCTGAAAAGGACGTGGCTGTGGCGCTTGAACATGCCCACTCGCCCTTCGAAGGGCGCTACCAGCGCTTCATCGCATTGGCACGTGTTCATGATCTGACAATCCTTCCGGCGGCCGAGCCATCACGCTCTTGGGCCCGTCCGGCGATCGAGCACGCGATCTTCGACACTGGCCGACCCGTGCTTGTAACCCAGAAAGGGCGTCGGCCAATAGCAGCCAAGGTGGCCATCGCCTGGGACGGGAGTGCAAGAGCCGCGCGCGCGGTTCGTGACAGCATCGACTTGTTGATGATGGCCGATCAGGTCAGCATCGCGACGGTTCTGGACACCAAGGGATCGGAGGGACTGCAATCAGCCGATGAGCTAGGCAACTATCTCAGGCTCTACGGCATTGAGCCCAAAATCGCGGTGGTCGCGAATCCGCCGGGCGACGACGAGGGCGAGCCGATACGCTCGTTTCTTGCCAGCGAGCAGATGGAACTTCTGGTCATGGGTGCATTCGTGCATTCGCGTCTGCGTCAAACGGTATGGGGCGGGATGACCCGCTCGATACTCGAAAACTGTCCCGTTCCTGTGATGATGTCCTATTAGGCCGGAATCGGTTCAAGCTAATCGTTCAACTGATTAGAGCGGTTCACGGATTTATAGAATCGTGTGGATTCCCTGCTTGAAGGATTTGTGATTCAAGTGGCTGGGCAGGAGGCCAGCATCTTATGACGGCACCTCTTTCCAACGACCTGCGGAAGCGTGTTGTGGCGGCGGTTGGTTCCGGTGATAGCTGCCGGACGGTGGCCGCCCGGTTCGGTGTTGCGGTTTCTTCGGTGGTAAATTGGTCTCAGCTCTCTAGCGCTCGCGATCAAAGGTCAGTTGTTGGTCCGATGCCCGCCGCCAGCATCGCTCACACGGCCTGACCGACCAGCGCGCCGATTCCTGCGGTGAGCCCCATCGCCAAGGCCCCCCAGAAAGTGACCCGCCATGTGGCCCGCATGACGTTGGCTCCGCCCGCCTTTGCGCCGATGGCTCCCAAGAACGCTAGAAACAGCAGCGAGGCGGCCGACACCGCCCAGACCAACGAAGCGGCCGGCGCCAGAAGCACCATGGCCAGCGGCATCGCCGCGCCGACGGCGAAGGTCGCCGCCGACGTCAATGCCGCCTGGATAGGACGGGCCGTTGTCGCCTCGGAGAGTCCGAGCTCATCCCTTGCGTGGGCGCCAAGTGCATCCCTGGCCATCAGCTGTGCGGCAACCTGCTGGGCAAGCTCATCCGACAAACCGCGTCCGACGTAAATCTGCGCGAGTTCATTCTTCTCAAATTCAGGCTGTGTTTCCAGTTCCATCCGTTCGCGAGCGAGGTCGGCTTGCTCTGTGTCCGACTGCGAACTCACAGACACATACTCGCCTGCCGCCATCGACATTGATCCGGCGACCAGCCCGGCGATTCCCGCGACTAGGATCTCCGAAGTCCCCTGTGCCGCGGCGGCAACGCCGACGATGAGGCTAGCCGTGGAAACTATGCCGTCATTTGCGCCGAGCACGGCCGCCCGCAACCATCCGATCCGCGAGACGAGATGCTTCTCTGTGTGCAGCCTGCTCATGCGACCGATACCAACATCAGTTCTTCGGGGTTGAAGGCATCAGTTTGACCAGCGGGATCCGTTTCAAGGTGGATCTGCGCGGTCTTTGCCGTTGCGATAGACCCGTGGGCATTCACCCGGCGGGGTTCGACCTTGTATTCGAGCATCACTCAACCTCTTTCCTAAGCACGACAAGTGCGACGCGCGCCGATCATCGTGTACTTCAAAAGATTGCCGAAGATGTTGATCTGAATCACCCCATGGCGCGCGTCAACGGCCGAGGTTGATGGTCTGCTCAACTGAGCCGGAGCCCGCCCCATCCTGTCAGACGGCCATCCCGAGCCAGCAAGCGACACCGGCCGCCGCGGCCGCGGCCAGCGTGATGATGGCAAGCGGCAGAGAGAAGCGGACGGGGCCGGCAAGGATCGACAGGAACAGCCTGCCGATTGCATTTGCGGCGAGCGCCACCAGCACCGCTCCGCCCACGGTGTTGATGGCTGCCGTCTGCTCGACAAGACGCAGTGCGCTCAACACGGCGACATCGACATCGAATGCGCCCGACACCGCAGAGGTCATCAGAAGTCCGCCCTCGCCGAAGCGGCTGGCGAGCGCCGCACTCGCGGTTGAGACGACCGCAAATGAAGCGGCGAAAAGAAGCAACGAGGCGAGCTCAAACGGATTGCGCTCGCCTCCTTTCTCCCTTGTCGGATGAACGCCGTTGCGAACCAGCAACACAGCTCCGCTTGCCGCGAGGACCATCGCGGCGGCGAGCGCGGGCACCACGATCCACCCTAGAACCTGCGGTGCGATTATCGCGACGATAACCAAGACTCGCAGGATCGAGACCAGCGCTGCGAGCCCCGCGGCCCCGGCGAGCGGCAACGCATTGCCCTCTGCCTTTGCCATGCGGGCCAATGCCACCGTCACCGCAGTCGACGACACGACGGCACCTGCGAGCGTACCGACGAGCAGGCCACGTGTCTGGCCAAGAACTCGCACCGCAACGTAACCGCCAAAGGAAATTGCCGCAATGACAACCGTGAAGAACCAGATTTCGAACGGGTTCAAGCCGCCCCAGGGATCGATCGCCCGATCGGGCAGCAACGGCAAGACAATGGCCGTCATGACAGCGAGGATCATTGCCGAGCGGAGTTCGATCCAAGTCAGGCGCCGCAGCAAATCGTGCAGCACCTCCCGGCTGGCGAGGACGGCGGCGAGTGCCGCGCCGCCGGCAGCGGCAGTACGCGTGTCACCGACCACGGCCAGCGCGCCGAGGGCAAAGACGATCAGGCCAGCCACGACGCCCGTCACGCTGAAGTTCTGGTCGTGCTCGGCTTCGCGCGCCGAGAACCACGCGAAGATCGCGGCGAAGCCGAGGAAGCCAGCGATCAGCACCCCGGAGCCTAGCGCCTCGGAGAGCGCAGCAAAGATTCCACCGAGCAAACCAACCAGCCCAAACGTCCGGAGACCAGCGGTGCGGCTGCGGTCGGGCGCGTCACGCTCGCGCCAGCCCCGCTCCAGGCCGACCAGCAGGCCGATAGCAAGTGCGAGGCCGAGTTGGGCGATCAACTGGTCCATCTGCGTCAGCCGGCAAAAATCGGTAACTGGTCACGTGCCCAGGGCGCGATGAGGCCCGACGACACAGAGCCCGAGGTGCGCCCAGTCTCGTAGCCGCGGTGATCCAAGGTCTGGATACTGCGGATACCAAGCTTGGAGACTACCTCACGTTGGACACCGGAACCAGGCCGACCGAGTGGGTCGGCGTCGACCGGTACAGGGAGGCTCCCGAACAACTTCACGTCACACGTGCAATAGCATGCGAGGTATTCGAACATCCACCGGACCTCGCTCTCTGTGCGGTTATTGACGAATGCTCTCCACTGTATCGACCCTGTCGTCAAGCGTTCCCTGGCTCGCGGTGAACGAGCATGCACCCGAAGCTGTTTCGTGGGATTGGAACGCCGTAGGCACCGTATCCCTGGTGACCGACGGTTCCCGGTCGCTTGGTCGCAGCGATGCGGCGACACAAAAATCTCGAGCCCGCAGTTCGTTGTCGCGCACGCAGGACACCGGCCCGGAGGAGCCGGCAGGGCGCCGCTATTTCCTCAGATGAAAGATGCGGGCATCTGAAGGGCAGCCTTGATGCGAGGTGCCAGTTCCCGGGCCGTGCGGCCCGCGCCGATCAACGTTGCTGACGCGGCACCCGTCCAGTTTCCATATCCCTGCAGCCAAAGCCGCGGTTCCTCGACCGCACGTTGATCGACCACTTCGATGCGTCCATCAGGGCCGACCACGCCAAGCGACCGGAGGTGCCCTGTCGCCGGACGGAATCCGGTGCACCACAGGACGGCGTCGACATGCGTCTCCGTTCCGTCCGCCCACAAGACACCGTCGATCGTGAAGCGGAGGAAGGGGCGGACCGATTTCAGCACGCCGCGGTCGCGCGCTTCTTTCACCGGCGGGACCATGACGATGTCACCCAAGGTCGTGGTTGAAGCCTGGTCGAAGTCACCGCGCACGCGCGCGCTAGCGCGTTCGAACAGGACGCGCCCGTCGACGTCGTCTGGCAGGAAGACAGGGTCCTTCAGGGTGACCCAGACCGTCTCTGCGAGCGCGCTGACCTCGGCGAGGATCTGCGCCCCGGAGTTGCCGCCGCCAACAACCAGCACCCGCTTGCCAGCGAAGGGGATGGGACTGCGATATTCTGCCGAATGGAGCTGACCGCCGCGGAACAATTCGCGGCCCGGATGATCGGGAATGTAGGGTGCGCTCCACGTTCCCGTTGCGCTGACGACGGCCCTCGCGGTGAAGGTCCGCCCGTTCCTCAACTGGAGACAGAGCCGTTCGGGGTCCCGTTCCACGGTTTCGACGTGACAAGACCGCTCGATCGGAAACGCATAGCGTTGCTCGTAGCGCGTCAGGTAATCGATCACCTCGTCTCTGCTCGGGAAGCCGTCAGAGCGGCTCGGCGGCATCGGCCAGCCGGGAAGCGAGCTGTAGGTCGCCGGCGAGAAAAGATGAAGCGAGTCCCAGGCATGAAGCCACGCGCCGCCCGGGCGGTCTTCGGCATCGAGCATGAGGAAATCGATTCCCGCGCGACGAAGATAATAGGCAACGGCGAGGCCCGCCTGCCCTCCTCCGATCACGACGACATCATGATCCCCTTCATTCATGCGGAGCGCTTCTGTGGCATGGTCGCGATCGTGGAAAGATCCGTCGCCGCATCGATCGTCTTCCCTGCACCTTTCCTCTCCGAGTAGCGGTCGACGAGCCGAGCCGCATGCGGCCGGGTGAGAATGGTGAATCGGACCAGTTCCTCCATCACGTCGACGATGCGTTCGTAATAGACCGACGGCTTCATGCGTCCGTCTTCGTCGAACTCCTGATAGGCCTTGGCGACGCTCGACTGGTTGGGGATCGTGATCATCCGCATCCAGCGGCCGAGCAGCCGTAGCGTGTTCACGGCATTGAAGCTCTGCGAGCCGCCGGAAACCTGCATTACCGCCAGGGTCCGACCCTGTGTCGGGCGGATGCCGCCCATGTTCAATGGCAGATTGTCAATCTGCGCCTTCATCAGCCCAGTGATCTGACCGTGCCGTTCGGGACTGCACCAGACCATTCCCTCCGACCAGATCGCATGCTCGCGCAGTTCCCGGATAGCCGGATGATCGTCGCCTGCCACCTGGTCGGGAAAAGGCATGTCGAACGGATCGAAGATCCGCACCTCGGCACCGAAGAAGCGCAGCAGGCGCCCAGCTTCCTCGGTGGCAAGCCGGGAGTAGGAGCGCGGCCGCAACGAGCCGTAAAGCAGCAGGATTCGCGGGGCGTGCTCCTCCGGCCCCAGACCGAGGCCGGGCCGCTCCGCGACAAACCGGGCATCGAGCGCCGGCAGATGGTCGGGATCATCGAGTTCGCGTAGCCTCATGGTGTTTCTCCTATGACCGGGCCGTCGCGGCGGCCGGCATGGTATCGGGCGCGGTGTCGGGAAACCAGCGCCTGCCCATCCTGAGCGCGACATGCACGAGCAGGACGAGCACCGGGACTTCGACCAGTGGTCCGATGACGGCTGCAAACGCCACCGGGGACGCGAGGCCGAAGGCGGCGATGGCGACCGCGATGGCAAGCTCGAAATTGTTGCCGGCAGCCGTGAAGGCAATCGCCGTCGTGCGCGGATAGTCGGCCGCGATCAGCCTGCCCATCAGGAAGCTGATGACGAACTGGACGACGAAATAGATGACCAGCGGCACGGCGATCAGCAGAGCGTCCGATGGCAGCCGCATCACGTCGCCGCCCTTCAGGCTGAACATGGCGACGATGGTGAAGAGCAGCGCAACAAGCGTGATCGGGCTGATCCTGGGCAGGAAGATGCCCTCGTACCAATCGCTCCCCTTGCTGGAGATCAGGACGCGCCGCGTCAGGTATCCGGCGGCGAAGGGGATGCCGAGATAGATCAGGACAGCCTCTGTGATCGTCCAGAAGCCGACGCCGACCACGCTGCCCTCCAGGCCGAACAGCGGCGGCAGGACGGACAGGAAGAACCAGGCATAGGTCGAGAAGAACAGGATCTGGAAGATCGAATTGAATGCGACGAGGCCCGCGACATACTGGTTGTCGCCCTTCGCCAACTGGTTCCACACCAGCACCATCGCGATGCAGCGCGCCAACCCGATCAGGATCACGCCCGTCATGTATTCGGGGTGGTCGCGCAGGAAGATCACCGCGAGCCCGAACATCAGCGTTGGACCGATAATCCAGTTCTGGACCAGCGACAGGAGCAGCACGCGCTTGTCGGCGAATACGCGGTGCAGCTCCTCGTAGCGCACACGGGCGAGCGGCGGATACATCATCAGGATCAAGCCGATGGCGATCGGGATGTTCGTCGTGCCTACGGACATGGCGTCGAGCGAGGCCGGAAGGGTCTCGAAGGCGGTTCCGAGGAAGACGCCGAGCGCCATCGCCGCGAAGATCCAGACCGTGAGGTAGCGATCGAGGAAGGACAGCCGGCGTGCCGGAGGTGTTGCGTTCGACATTGGAATTTCCCGTGGTTGTCAGGCGAGCCTGTTGCCTGCCGCATCCGTCACCTGCTCGCCGTCTTCCTTGGCGAAGGCGCCCTTTTGGGCGGGCAAGAGGTCGAGGACCGTCTCGGACGGACGGCAAAGCTTCACGCCTTTCGGCGAGACGACGATCGGACGGTTCATCAGAATCGGATGCTTCTCAATCGCATCGAACAGCTGCTCGTCTGTCAGGGCGGGATCGCCAAGGCCGAGCTCCCCGTAAGGCGTGTCCTTCACGCGGAGGATACTGCGGAGCGACGTGCCCATCCGCTCCACCAGCTTGCGCATCAGCTCTCGCGTCGGCGGTGTCTTCAGGTACTCGATAACATGCGGTTCGATTCCTGCATTGCGGATCATCGCAAGCGTGTTGCGCGAGGTCCCGCATTCGGGGTTGTGGTAGATGATCACGTCCATGCCGGGTCTCATGCTGTTGCGGCCGCCGAGACTTCGAGCTTTCCGATCTCGCGCAACCTGGACTGGAGCGACATCCGGTCGATCGAAGCCAGCGGCAGCGCCAGGAAGGCGGAGATACGGTTCGATAGCTGCCGATAGGCATCCGCGAAAGCCAGGTGCTTCTCGGCATCCGTGCCTTCAGCGGCTGCGGGATCCGGAATGCCCCAATGCGCTGTCATCGGCTGTCCGGGCCAGACCGGGCAGGCTTCGTTTGCGGCGTTGTCGCAGACGGTAAAGACAAAATCCATCTTAGGCGATCCGGGCCTCGCGAACTCCTCCCAGGATTTCGAGCGCGCGAAAGACGCATCCAGCTTCAGGTTCTGCAGGAGTTCGAGCGCGAAGGGATGCACTTCGCCTTTGGGCTGCGATCCGGCGGAGAAGGCGTTGAAGCGACCGGTGCCGAGATTCCTCAGGATCGCTTCGGCGAGGATGGAACGGGCGGAGTTCCCCGTGCAGAGGAAAAGGACGTTGTAGAGTCTGTCGGACATAGAAAACGCTCCTAGCAATCGCAGGTGACGGCATTGATGACTGGACGGCAGAGTTCCGGCGCGCCGTTGCAGCAGTCTTCCATCAGGTACGCGAGCAGGTCACGGAATCCCGTCATGTCGGCGACGTAGCGCACGGTCCGGCCATCCCGCTCGGGTCGGATGAGCGCCGCATGCGTCAGGATCTTGAGATGCGAGGACGTCGTGTTCTGAACTGCGCCGACCCGCGTCGCAATCTCACCCGCTGCAACCCCTTCTGGCCCCGCGCGCACAAGGAGGCGGAAAATATCCAGGCGGGTTTCCTGTCCCAGCGCGGCCAACGCGGCAAGTGACGTTTTCTTGTCCATAAATCTGCCCTTCTCGATATATCGACGCGCGGTGAGTAGCATGAGACGCTGCCGACGAAAAGGCCTAGTTTGCCTCAAAAGAACGACAGGTCCCCGGCTCGACGCGTTCGATGCCGAACGGCAGCAGTGCGATCCCCTCGGCTTGAGAGATCGCCCGCAGGCTGGCCGAAGAGCCGCGCCCCAACATTGCCAGGTGCGGCAGCCCATCCGAGCGTCCCGGGCAAGCATTCCTCCTCAGTGTCGCGCGGGCGACTGTGGCGCGGGTCGCTGCACAGGCGACCGCCACGCCGCCGCGCGCACTGATGTTCCGCATCGAGATCAACACCTATCACGGCTTCGCCTAGACGATAATGAAGAGCCAGGGCCACCTCATCTGTACCAAACAAGGAGTGCCTCACCTTCTGCCCGCCAAGGCCTGGGCGCATCTCACAGGCCTCGAGGGCAACGCCCGATCGGCACGACAACGAGAGCTGTCCGACACGGACGGCACGCTCGCCTTCGGCTACGTTTCACCAGACCGTGGCTCATTTCCACTCGAGGGGACAGAAAACGCATTTTGTGACACACAAAAATACCGCTCGAACGGTCAATACTAAGGATTCGTCAATCGGTTGACTTGCTGGCTGCGACGGTCGCGGTGAGGGGAGCCGCACGGTTGCATTGAGTTCATCTAGTGCTTGGCCGATCAGTTGTGTCCAGGCATCGCAGCGCGTCATACTGACTGAGGAATACCTTGCCAGTCAGGCCTTCGAGGAAATGGGTCCGCTTCAGCCTGTCCATCACTGGACCCTTGACTTCGGACAGATGGAAAGTGATGCCCGCGTCCTTCAGGCGATGATTGATCTCCTCAAGGCTTTCGAGCGCCGAGGCATCGATTATGTTCACCGCCGAGCACATCAGCACGACGTGTTTGAGCTGCGGCCGCTCGGCAACAAGCGCCGCGATGCGATCTTCCAGATAGCGGGTATTGGCGAAATAAAGGCTTTCATCAACCCGCAGGGACAGGATTTCGGGCGATGTCTCCACCCGATGGCGCTCGACATTGCGGAAGTGCTCGGTGCCTGGCAATTGGCCGACAACGGCCATGTGCGGGCGCGAAGTGCGGTAGAGATGGAGCAGCAGCGATAGCACAACGCCCATGACGACGCCGATCTCCACGCCGACAAACAGCGTGCCGAGAATGGTCGCGGCCATGGCCGAGAAGTCTACCTTGGAATATGCCCAGACACGACGGATGGCGGCGACGTTCACCAACGAAAGGACAGCGACGATGATCGTTGCGGCAAGTGTCGCCTGCGGAAGGCTGGCGAGAAGCGGCGTGAGGAACAATGTGGCGAGCGCGATGCCGATGGCGGTGTAGATCCCGGCAGCAGGCGTTTCAGCGCCGGCATCGAAATTGACGACCGAACGGGCAAAGCCGCCGGTGACCGGATAGCCGGACGAGATCGCCGAGGCGATGTTGGCCACGCCAAGCCCGATCAGTTCCTGATCCGGCACGATGCGCTGGCGACGCTTGGCGGCCAGCGTCTGCGCGACCGAGACCGATTCCACGAAGCCGATCAGCGAGATCAGCAGAGCAGGGACGGCGAGCATGCGGATGAGTTCGAGATCGAAGACAGGCAAAGCAAGGACGGGCAAGCCTTGCGGGATGGCGCCGACGAGCGCGACGCCCTTCGGGCCGAGGTCGAGCATCGTTACGGCGAGGATCGTCGCGGCAACGGCCGCAACCGGTCCGGCCTTGGTGGTGATGTCGGCCATGCGCGCCGAAAGGCCGAGCGCGACTAAGACGCGCTTGAGGCGCAGTCGCACGAAGTAGAGAAATGCCAGCACCGACGTGCCTATGGCGAGCGTCGGCAAATTGATCGAGCCGATATTCTCGACGAGGCCGGTCGCGATCTGCGGCAAGGTGTGGCCGCCGGCAGGGATGCCAAGCAGATATTTGAGCTGGCCGGCCGCAATCAGCAGTCCAGAGGCGGTGATGAAGCCGGAAATCACCGGGTGGCTCAGGAAATTCGCGACAAAGCCCAGCTTGAACAAGCCCATCGCGATCAGCATAGCGCCGGACAGGAAGGCGAGCAGCAGAGCAGCAGCGAGATAGGCGGGCGTGCCCTGAACTGCGATCTCGCCGATGGCAGAGGCGGTCATCAGGGAGACGACGGCCACCGGACCCACGGCAAGCGACCGGCTGGTGCCGAACGCCGCATAGGCGACCAGCGGCAAGATCGAGGCGTAGAGCCCGATCTCGGCCGGCAGGCCTGCCAACATCGCATAGGCGAGCGATTGCGGGATCAGCATAATGGTAACGATAATCGCCGCGACTATGTCGTTGGTCAGGGTCGCGCGGGAATAGCGCCGACCCCAATCGAGGATCGGCAGATAATCTGCCAGCCGGTACATTGTCGTGATCTTTCGTTTCTTGCCCGTTTTTAAACGGTACGGGGTGACGCGCTGCCTTCGCCAAGAAGGCGCGCGGCCCACATGCCGAGGATCATGGCGGGGATGAAGGCGAAGGTTCCGGTCGCGCCGAGCCCAAGCGCGGTCAGCGCTGGACCCGGGCAAAAACCGCCAAGCCCCCAGCCGATACCGAAGAGCGCCGGGCCGGCAAGAATGCGCGCGTCGATGTCGTTGCGCGTCGGCAGATGGAAACGGTCGCCGGCGATCGGCTCGCCGCGGGCGAGAACCAGTCGGTAGCCGACGAACGCGACGAGAACTGCGCCGCCCATGACGAAGGCCAGGGAGGGGTCCCAGGTGCCGGCCAGATCGAGGAAATTCAATACCTTCGCTGGGTCCGACATGCCGGAGACGACGAGGCCGACGCCGAATAGAAGGCCAAGCGCGAGATTGATGAGGAATGACATGGGCTCATGCTCCGATGACGTGGCGGATGAGGAAGACAGTGATGATGGCCGTCGTCATAAAGATGCCGGTGGCGACGAAGGAGCGGGTCGACAGTCGCGAGAGTCCGCAGACACCGTGACCCGACGTGCAGCCATTGCCCCAGACCGACCCGAAGCCGACGAGGAGGCCCGCTCCGAGCATTAGCGGAATGTTGGACGAAACCGTCTGGCTCACCTCGACACCGCCGACCGCGATCATGGCAATCGGCGCCGTAACGAGGCCGATAACGAAGCCGAAACGCGACAGGAACGCGCTGTCGCGATAGGGCGGCAGCAGGCGGCCTGCTATCCCGGAAATGCCCGCGATGCGGCCTTCCCCCAGCATCAACAGCACAGCCGACAAGCCGATCATCATGCCGCCGATGAGCGAGGCGAGTGGGGTGAATTCTGTCATGGATTCGATCCTTCGCGCGGCTTGGCGCAGAACATGGAGTGCATCATGGAGATGAATTCAGCGACCCGGCCGTCTTCGAGCCGGTAGAACATATGCTTCGCTTCCTTGCGGCCGACTATGAAGCCAGCCTCGCGCAGTTCAGCGATCTGCTGCGACAGGCCCGGCTGGCGGATGCCGAGCGTGTCTTCGAGATCGCGCACCGAGCGCTCGCCATCGACGAGTGCGCAGACGATCATCAGCCGCGAGGGATGGGCGAGCTTCTTCAGGAAGTCCGCCGCCTCGCCGGCATTTTCGACCATCTCGGCCGTCTCTTGCGACAGTTCGCGTGCCATGGCGGTCAGTCCCATGCCGCACCCTCCAGCACGTCGAGCGGGAATTTGAGATAGCGCTTGCCATTCGCCTCAGGTGCTGGCAGGCGACCGCCATTCATGTTCACCTGCAGAGCGTGCAAAATCAGCCTGGGCATGGGCAAGGTCGCATCGCGCCTCTCGCGAACTGCAACGAACTCGTCTTTCGTCCGGCATTTCGACATGTGCGTATTCTCTGCCTTCTCCTCCGCGACGGTCGATTCCCATCGCGGTGCGCGACCTTCTGGCTGGTAATCATGACCGACGAAAATGCGGGTTGCGTCCGGCAGGGCCAGGATCTGCTGGATCGAATCCCAAAGGCGCGCCGCACTGCCGCCGGGAAAGTCGGCCCGCGCGGTCCCTGAGTCCGGCATGAACAGCGTGTCGTGGACGAAGGCCGCATCGCCGATCACATACGTGATGGAGGCGAGTGTATGGCCGGGCGAAAACAACACTTTCGCATCGATCGTCCCGACCTTGAAGCGCTCGCCCTCGGCAAAACGCTTGTCCCACTGCGAGCCGTCTGCCGGAAAGTCAGGCCAGTTGTAAAAACCCTTCCAGAGCTTCTGCACTTCGACGACTTTCTCGCCAATGGCAGTTGGCGCGCCGGTCTTGTCCTTGAGATATCGCGCGGCGGAGAAATGGTCGGCATGAGGATGGGTGTCGAGAATCCACTCGACCGTCAGCCCCTTGCTCTCGATGTAGTCGAGAATGCGGTCGGCATTGATCGTCGCCGTCGCGCCCGACTTTTCGTCGAAATCAAGCACCGGATCGATGATGGCGCACTGCTTGGTGGCCGGATCGGAGACGACATATTGCACCGAGAAGGTGCGGTTGTCGAAGAACGCCTTCACGTCGGGCACGGTGCTTTCGAGACGGGCTTGGTTGGCATCGAGCCATTTGACGGCGCCTGACAGGTCGACGCCGAGGCGCTGGCCGAGAGGCACGATCTCGCTGCGGGCCATACGCCCGTCGAGCACTTCACCGATCGCGTGGAGTGTCGCCGAGCGTGTGCCGGTCTTGCAATACGCGAGCACCGGCCCATCCGCCCTTTTCAGCGCCAGCTGGAAATTGATGACATGGTCCTTGTTGATCTGGCCCGGCACGACCGGAATATGCGTGTAGCCGAGCCCCGCCGCCTCGGCCGTCCGACAGTTCTCGGATGCGCTTGGCTGACCCGCTTCCTCGTTGTCCGGGCGGTTGTTAATGATGGCCGCAATGCCATTCGCCCTGGCCACCCGGATGTCGGCCGCGGTGAGTTGCGGGGCAATGAAGAGCTTGTCGGAAATCTGTTTCATGTGTCTCTCCTGCATGCTCGGCCGCTACGGCCAATTCGCTTTCACTCATATAAAAACGATTGCGATAAAACGCAATAGATAGATCATTATTGTCCCGTCCGGGTCAAAAAGGCACGAGCTTTCCCTGCCGCCCAACCATGGCGTCAGGTGGTGTCCAGCGCAGCTATTCGCGTTTCAAGTCCACGATAGCGCCACCATCCCGCACCGACACCCATGCCGTAGCGCGTGGCATGCAGTCAGGCTGAACATGGTCAAGGTATTGTTCGGTGCGACGGTCAGCATGCCTGCGCGCGGGTCGGTCGGACAGTCGATCTCCTCGCGTCAGAAGCGGCAGGCAAGCTTGCTCATGCCGACGGCGGGAATCGGGAACTGCTCGTCGGCATTTCCGCATACATCAGTCGCGACTGCGGGACGGGCGACGGCGGCGCGATGCCTAGTGGGAGGAATGCTGCGCTCCCGGCACCGCTCTGTCAGCGAGCCAAAGCGCTTCGACAGCATTAGCGGCCGTCATGACTAGCGGCGACGAGCCAGACGGCGCGGACCATCATGTGGCATACTCGAGGCAGCTCGCTTTCCCACAGGCGATACGCTCACCCCGGCGCAGCGCCAAGCGCTCTCGCCAGCACGCTAAACTGAAATGCCTGCGTAGATACCCATGGAGTTCGATGCTCGTGGAGCACTCCCTTGAGGAGCCTGAATCCCGGGCCAAGCGTATCGGCTAGGGTTTCATGGCTGTAGCGCCGGACAGGCAGCCCGCTGCAACGTTCCGGCCCGCCGAGGGCAAAGGTCGCCATGATGGCGTGGCCACCCTCCGACAGCGCGGCGTCCAGCCTCGCGACATAGGCGGTGCGGTCTACCTCCTCAGTAAGAAAATGGAAGGCGGCGCGGTCGTGCCACACGTCGTATCGCCTCTGTGGCTGCCAAGCAGTCACGTTCGAAACGATCCATTCGATGCGATCGGCGTCACTACCACTCGCCGTCTTCGCCCGGGCGATCGCCTCCGCCGAGAGGTCAAGGACAGCGACGTGGCCGAAACCCAGGCTAAGCGCATGGGCGGCAAGGCGCGAAGCCCCACCACCCACGTCGATCAGCGAGTCCTTTGGTCCGCTCAGGCCCGCAATCAGATCGAGCGACACCGTCGGCGTCTCCTCGAACCAACTGACGCCGGTCTCGCCTTTGCGGACGTAAGCGTCATCCCAATGGTCGCCGATGCCATCGGTCTGCGAGCTATCGTTGTTCACGGCCGACCATCCTCCCGACTATTTTCGGTTTTTCTCCAGCCAGGCCTGCATCTCCGCTATTTCGCGCTCCTGCGCGGCGATGATCGCTTCCGCCAGCGCCTTCGTCTCGGGGTCGGTACCGTGTTCGAGCCCGACCTTGGCCATGTCGATTGCGCCCTGGTGGTGCGGGATCATCTTGAGGCGGAAGTCGACATCGGCGTTGCCCGTATATTTGACGATCATGCCCTGCATCATCTCCATGTCGGCCTTCTTGTAGGCCTTCGTGGATTCTGAATCGCCCTCGGCAGGCATCATCGTCTTCATCATGGACTGCATCTGATCCATGTTCATCATGCCGCCGCCGTGCGCCCCGTGGTCCATCTGGGCCCAGGCGACGGCGCTCACGGCGGTCAGGGCGGCCGCTGCCGCGATTGTCTTCAACGTCTTCATAATAGTCTCCTTCGATTGAACTCGGCATCTCCGAACACGCCGGATAGACCGGACATCCCGTCGGCAAGGACGGCCTGCCCTGAATGTCGGGCTTCCAGCAGGTGGAAGGTCAAGCGCCAAGAATCTGCTTGACCTTCCAGTGGCTGGAAGTGCGATCAATGTTCAGTCCGAACCAGAGTGACCGCAATGACCTCCCATGAAGACCATGCTCGACAGGATCAGCCGATGCCTGCGCAAGGCGGGATCATTCGTGATCCAGTCTGCGGAATGACTGTCGACCCTGGCGCTGGCAAGCCGTTTGCCGAGCATTCCGGACATCGCTATCATTTCTGTTCCGAGGGCTGCCGCAAGAAGTTCCTCGCGGAGCCGGACGCGTATCTCACGGCTACCGATCCGGTTTGCGGCATGGACGTGGACCGCGCATCAGCCGTGCACTTCCTACAACATGGGGGAAGCGGGCGCTACTTCTGCTCGTCGGGCTGCAAGGGCAAGTTCGAAGCGAACCCGGGGAGCTATCTCGGCCCTCGCCCAGAGGTCGAACCGATGGCCTCAGGCACGCAGTATACCTGCCCGATGCACCCGGAGATCGTGCGCGACAAACCCGGTTCCTGTCCCATCTGTGGCATGGCGCTGGAACCGATGGGCGTGCCGACGGGTGACGAGGGCCCGAACCCAGAACTCGTCGACTTCACGCGCAGGTTCTGGGTCTCCGCCATCCTGTCGCTGCCGCTCCTTATAATCGCGATGGGGCCGATGCTGGGTCTGCAGGTGCGGGACTGGATCGGCGAGCCGCTGGCTTCATGGCTGGAACTGCTGCTCGCGACGCCCGTCGTGCTGTGGGCCGCGATCCCCTTCTTCCACCGTGGCTACGAGTCGTTCGTCAACCGCAGCCCGAATATGTGGACGCTGATCTCGATCGGCGTCGGCGCCGCCTATCTCTACAGTGTCATCGCGACTTTCTTTCCCGATATTTTCCCGCACCAGTTCCGCGGCCACGGCGGCGCGGTCCCCGTCTATTTCGAGGCGGCCGCCGTGATCGTCGCCCTGGTCTTCCTCGGCCAGGTGCTGGAACTGAGGGCGCGCGAGCGGACGGGTTCGGCGATTCGGGCGCTGCTCGACCTCGCGCCGAAGACGGCGCGGAGGATCGCCGACGACGGCACCGAGGCCGACGTTCCGCTGGAAGACGTCCAGTCGGGCGACCGGCTGCGCATCCGTCCCGGCGACAGCGTGCCCGTCGACGGCGCAGTGCTCGAGGGCCGGTCCTCGGTCGACGAGTCCATGATCACGGGCGAGCCAGTCCCGGTCGAAAAGACCGAAGGCGACACCTTGACTGGCGGCACGCTCAACAAGAACGGATCGCTCGTCATGCGCGCCGAAAAGGTCGGCAAGGACACGGTGCTGTCGCGGATCGTCGAGATGGTCGCCAAGGCTCAGCGTTCGCGAGCGCCGATCCAGGGGCTAGCCGACCGGGTATCCTACTACTTCGTGCCGGCGGTCGTGCTGGTAGCGGTTCTGGCCTTCATCGTCTGGACGGTCTTCGGACCGGAACCCAGCATGACTTTCGCCATCGTCTCGGCGGTATCTGTTCTGATCATTGCCTGTCCTTGTGCTTTGGGTCTCGCCACTCCGATGTCGATCATGACCGCGACAGGGCGCGGGGCGCAGGCTGGCGTGCTCATTAAGGACGCCGAGGCACTCGAGCGCTTTGCTAAGGTCGATACGCTGATCGTCGACAAGACCGGAACGCTGACCGAGGGCAGGCCGAAACTAACGGATGTGGTCGCGGCGGAAGGCTTCCGGGAAGACGAACTGCTGGGGTTTGCCGCAAGCATCGAGCGTGGATCCGAGCATCCCCTGGCCGAGGCGATCATCGAGGGCGGCCGGGAGAGGGGAGCGTCCATCGTCGACGCGATGGATTTCGAGGCCGTCACAGGGAAGGGTGTTCAGGGCAAAGTGTCCGGCCGCTCTGTCGCGCTCGGGAACGCTGCGATGATGGGAGACCTCGGCATTGTCGCCGAGGCGATGAAGCCACAGGCAGACGCGCTCAGGTCGGACGGCAAGACGGCCATGTTCGTCGCTGTGGATGGCGGGCTCGCCGGGATGGTGGCGGTCGCCGATCCGATAAAGGCGACGACCGCGGACGCGATCCGGGCGCTCCACGAGAGCGGCCTGAGGATCATCATGGCGACCGGTGACAACGAGCGCACCGCGAAGGCTGTCGCGGTGAAACTCGGCATCGACGAAGTTCGCGCGGACATGATGCCCGAAAGCAAGAAGGCGCTGATCGACGAGCTTCATGCGAAGGGCGCGAGCGTCGCCATGGCGGGCGACGGCGTCAACGACGCACCAGCGCTTGCGGCGGCCGATGTCGGCATCGCCATGGGAACGGGCGCCGACGTCGCGGTGGAAAGCGCCGGCATCACCCTGGTGAAGGGCGACCTCAACGGCGTCGTCCGGGCGCGCACCCTTGCCCAGGCGACGATCCGAAACATCAAGCAGAACCTCTTCTTCGCCTTCGTCTACAATGCGCTCGGCGTGCCCGTCGCCGCTGGCGTGCTCTATCCGGTGTTCGGGATGCTGCTGTCCCCCATGGTCGCTGCGGCGGCAATGAGCCTGTCGTCCGTCTCCGTCATCGCCAATTCGCTGCGGCTGCGCAGCGTGCGGCTCGGCTGAAGACCCGTCCAGGAGAGAGAGAACAGACATGAATATAGGCACCGTATCCGACAAATCCGGCCTCCCGGTAAAGACCATCCGCTACTACGACGATATCGGGCTGATCTCGCCCGACCGTCGTGACAATGGCTACCTGTGCCAGATGAGTTCTGGTGCTGAACCGCGCGGAGTTTTCCGGACTCAAACTCGTGAGAGCGAATATGAGCAAGACGACCGACAAGTTTCACCTGACGTCCGTTCCTTTACAGTTCGGATGGACTTGAAGCACGAAACGAGCCGCCCTTCCGAGTGATGTGACCGAAAACTTGGCCGAAGGTGACGTTCATGATCGCTTGAACTCGCGTCACCGAACTGCATTGCCGTGCGATCGGTGATCCAGCCGCCCCGCTGGGCCGTACCAATCTTCGAGTCCAAATTCTCAAGAGGTTGGAGGCATGCGATGCACAGCGGGAAATTCGGCCTGCCAGGACTGGCAATGATCATGACACTGACAATGATGCTTGGTCTGGCGCCTGCCGCCGCGGGCGACTTTTCGCTGGAAGGCTATTTTTCCGGAAAAACCTCGGCCATTGGCAGCTTCAGCGCCATCAACGGCGCCAAACGCACGTTCACTGTCGACCTCCAGGGCAAGTGGAATGGCAAGACGCTGACGCTGGTGGAAGACTTCGTCTACGACAATGGCGAGCGCGACAGAAAGACCTGGCGCTTCGAAAAGATCGCCAAAGACAAGTATCGCGGCACACGCGAGGACGTGATCGGGGACACCCTAGTGACGATCAGCGGCGGCACGGCCCGCTTCAGCTATCTGGTTGACCTTGACCCGAAGGGCAAGGGCAACCGCGTGCGCTTTCACGACACGATGAGGCTGAAGGGTGACGGCACGGTGCTCAACAAGGCGCTTGTGACCAAGTACGGGCTGCCTGTCGCGCTGACACGCGTGGAATTCCAACGCCCGTGAAGACCCTGTCTGCGAAGGCAGCCAGACCGCGTGAACAAATCTGCAAGATGAAGAAGGACTTGATGATGTCAAATCCTGTGCCAACAGGCCTCGCTGTTCTCCTGCTGTCCACCCTTTGCCTGACCGCTGGCGCGGCGGCCGAGCAACTGGATGGCCCGGAGATCAAGAAGCTGATTGCCGGAGAGACGGTGCGGCTGAATACGCCTTTCGGCATTGCCCTGCCCTTGCGCTATCGCACGGATGGCGTTGTCGTCGGCGATGTCTCGGGCTTTTCGGCGGCAAGAATGTTTGCGCCGAAGGAGGAAGGCCGCTGGTGGATCGAAGCCAACTCCCTCTGCCAGAAATGGCCGAGCTGGTACAAGGGACGCCAGTTCTGCTTCAAGATCGCGTCACTCGGCAAAGGAAGGATCTCCTGGCTGCGCGACGACGGCGCGTCGGGCACCGCGCGTGTCGGCGACTAGATGGCCAATGCAGACAAACGACTCTCGGGGCAGGCCCGGGAGCTGCTATTTTATGCGTTGCCGGCCATTCCGCTGGCCGCGCTGGCCCTCCCCCTCTATGTTATCGTGCCGACATTTTACGCCCAGAATCTCGGTCTTCCCATCGCCGCCGTCGGATCAGTTTTGCTTCTGATCCGACTGTTCGACGCCGCAAGCGACCCGCTCATCGGCTGGCTCTGCGACCGCGTATTCGTGAAATCCGGGCGCAGGCGGACATTCTTTCTGGTTTCCGTGCCGCTGACGGCCCTCGCCGCGCTCATGGTCTTCTGGCCCCCATCGGACGCCGGTGTCGGCTATCTCGCCTTTTGGGGTACGTTGCTTTCTATGGGCTACACCGGAACGCTGTTGCCCTACACCGCCTGGGGCGCTGAGCTCGCCACGGACTATCGCGGGCGCTCGGTGGTGTCGGCCTTTCGCGAAGGAGCCACCCTGATCGGAACGCTGATCGCGGTGGTGCTGCCGTTCGCGATCGGGCTCGACAGCATTCGCGGCTTTCACGGCCTCGCCGCCGTGGCTGTCCTGACGGTGGTGCTCCTGCCGGCTGCCGGCGTGCTCGCCGTGAAGACCGTGCCGGAACCGGTCAATCGCTCGACGACGAAGCTGGGCCTGGCGGAGAGCCTGCGTTTCGTGGTCCGCAACAGGCCATTCCTCCGGCTCGTTGCCGCGTTCCTGCTCAACGGCTTTGCCAACGCGATCCCGGCGACGCTGTTTCTCTATTTCGTCTCCGAACGGCTCGGCGCGGCCGAGCTTCGCGGTCCGCTGCTTTTCCTCTACTTCCTGTGCGGGATGCTGGGCGTGCCCCTGGCCGTATGGCTTGCGGCAAAAGCCGGCAAGCACCGCACATGGTGCGGGGCGATGATCCTCGCCTGCGTGGTGTTCGCGTTTGCCGGCTTCCTCGGCGCCGGCGACATCGTGCCTTTCGCCATCATCTGCGCAGCAACGGGACTGCTACTGGGCTTTGATCTGGCGCTTCCTCCGGCCATCCAGGCAGATGTCATCGACTATGACACGGCAAGATCGGGCGAGCAGCGTTCAGGGCTCTATTTCGCCGCGTGGGGGCTGGCCACCAAGCTCTCGCTCGCGCTCGGCATCGGCCTGGTCTTTCCCGTCCTTGCCTGGTCGGGTTTCGACACTGCAGGCGGCCAGGCCATTCCGCAGGCCGCCCTCACCACGCTGTCCGCGCTTTACGCCTGGTTGCCCATCCTGCCAAAGGCAGCCGCGATTGCCATCATGTGGAATTTTCCGCTCGGCGAGGACGCGCAACAATCTTTGCGGGCGCATATCGAGGCCGCCTCCAGGACCGGCAAGGCTCCTGATGGAAAACCAGGTTCGCTCGCCGCCGCAGTCCGCTCATAGCCGGCAAGTGCAGATCGAAAGGCAAACCCGATGTCTAGAGTCTTCTCCCTGATCGTCTTCATACTTGCGGTCGTTCTGACCGGCATGCTCATCGGCGCCGCCACGCTACCGGGCGAATGGTAGGCGAGTTTGAACAAGCCGTCGTTCACGCCGCCGAACTGGATCTTTGCCCCCGTGTGGACGGTGCTCTACATCGTCATAGCGATTGCCGGCTGGCGGTGCTGGGTTCGCGACCGCAACACCACCGCGATGACGTTGTGGTTCGTGCAGATGGCGTTGAACTTCCTGTGGTCGCCGGTGTTTTTCGGCGCTGAACAGCCGGGTTGGGCTCTGGTCGTGGTGACAGCAGCATTGGCGGCCGTGCTGGCCTTCATCGCGGCGACCTGGAACAAGGACAGGTTCGCGGCCATCCTGTTCCTGCCTTATGCGGCATGGACCGCATTCGCGACCGCGCTGACCGCGGGCGTCGTCACTCTGAACTGAGCTGGGCCGGCAAAACCGGGTTTCCCCGCCGTCCCTCTGCACCTGCCCCGAACGCCAGGGGATGGTCAGCCTGGTTTGGCCACCGTCCAGGCGGTGAGAAGATAACCGCAAGTTGCTGCGGTTGCTGTGAGCGCAATACCCCACATCATGTCGACGACGCTAACGGAGACGGACCAGTTCTTCAGCGTCGCCAGGTTGGTCATGTCGTAGGTGCCATATGCAACGAGCCCGAGCAGCGCCCCATTGACCAGCGCCGTCGCCCAGCTTGCGCCATTCACCGCCGGCATCACCGCGAAGTGCACAATGCCGGCGACATAGACGAGATAGAAAAGCCCGGCGACGCCGAGGTTTGGCTGGTCGAGAAGCAAAGAGCCGATGCGGCTGCGGTAGAAGCTGGTCGAGACGGTCGACAGCCAGACGAAATCGAGGCCGAAGAACACGACGGCGGTTGCGGCATAGGCGGCGGCGTAACTGGCGATCATCGGTGCTCTCGGCTGCTCTTGGGAAGGACGCGCCCGGTCATATGCCCAGGATGGGCTGGATCGCCCGCATGACCCAGCTGCGGAATTTCAGGGGCGAGTCCGTCACTGCAAGACAGATGCAGTCGGCGTCCGGCGTGGCTACGGGCTGGTGTGTCAGGCTGGCGTCGGCATCCTCGATATCGCCGCGTGCGAAGATAGCGTTGCCATCGACGAAGCTGCCGCTGACCACGAGGGTCAGCTCGCGTCCGCCATGGCTGTGCTCGGGCACCGGCTTGCCTGCGGGAATGCGCAGCAGCCGCACCTTTGTCTCGCGATCGCCGGTGCGGATCGGAATCTGGTAGGCGCCGCGCCCGAGCGGCCGCCATTTCAAGGTATCGAAGTCGCCGCCGACATAGGAGCGCAACGGCTCCGGCAATCCGCTGCCCTGGCCTAAGGGTGCAGTCTTCGGCAGCGCTTCGGCAGGGCTCGCGGCTTGCTGTTGCAGCCGGCGCCGGACGCTGGCCCAGGAATCGTCGAGCGTGGCATCGTCTACAATGGTCTCGAGCATCTCGCCGCCGATGCTTTCGGCGACGGAGAGGCGGCGCCGGCAGGAAGGGCAAAGTGCGAGGTGTGTGGCGACCGCAATGCTCCAGCCCTCGGCGAGGCTGCCGGCGGCATAGCTGACGAGCAGGTCGTCGCTGATATGGTGACGGATAGTCACGAAACGTCTCCTGAGTGGGCGAGCGCGGCCCGCATTTTGTCGAAAGCGAGGCGCATGCGCGACTTGACCGTTCCCAGGGGAAGATTCAGGCGCGCCGCTATGGCACTGTGCGAATGGTCGTCGAAGAAGGAAAGTTTCAGCAGCGCCGCCTGGTCCTCCGGCAGCGCCGCGATTGCCTGGTGTAACCGCTCGGCCGCTTGCCGCGCATCGAGCTCGGCATCGGCGGGAGCGACATCATCGGGCACGAAGGCGGGGTCGTTGGGGTCGAAATCCGGACGCTTCTCGCGCCGATACACGTCGATGCGCAGATTGCGCGCGATGGTGAAGATCCAGGTCGACACCGCTCCCTTGGCGGGATCGAACCTGTCAGCCTTGTTCCAGACCGCAATCATGGTTTCCTGCATCAGCTCCTCGGCCAGCTGACCGTCGCCGCCTGTGCGTGCCATGTAGGCTTTGACGCGTGGCGCGAAGTGGCGAAAGAGCGCCTCATAGGCCGCGAGGTCCCGCCGCGCGCCGACCGCGCGCAGCAGCGCGACCATGTCTGGAGCTTGGTCGGTATCGGTCTTGCGGCGCATACTCAAACTTCCCAACTCGCAATGCTGCAGCGCGGAGAGGCGCCAATGCCCCACCATAGAGCGTTTTTGCCACGCCGGCGCGCTTATGGGAACGATCGTGTTCATGTCATCGATACGTCGTCTGAAGACGGCCGGATCACCGATCAGCGAAATTTTTGTCCCCACCGATCCGGTGCGACCCTGGCTGCGTATCAGTAAACAAGGCTGTTGCAGCATCGGAAGGGCAGTAAGTGACAATTCATAATAGCAGGGAATTGCCGGACCATGAACGCCGCGTGGCGGTCATCGGCTCGGGAATTGCGGGCCTTTCGGCGGCCTGGCTTCTTAGCCGCAAGCTCAGCGTCACGCTCTACGAGAGCGACAAGCGCCTTGGCGGTCATTCCAACACGATCATGGTTCCGACCAAGGACGGGATTCTGCCCGTCGATACCGGCTTCATCGTCTACAACGAGCGCAACTATCCCAACCTCGTTGCCCTGTTCAAGGAAATCGGCGTGCCGACAGCTGCTTCCAGCATGTCCTTCGCCGCCTCCCTCGAGGGCGGAAAACTTGAATATTCCGGCTCCGGCCTCAACGGTCTCATCGGCCAGCGTGGCAATGTCGTGCGGCCGCGCTTCTGGCGCATGATGCGGGACATCCTGCGCTTCTATCGCGAGGCGCCGGCCCTGCTGCTGCGGGTGGATCTGAATGGCGTCAGCCTCGGGGAATATCTCGATCGAAACAACTACGCGCCGGCCTTCATCGAGGATCATCTGTTGCCGATGGGAGCGGCGATCTGGTCGACCACGGCGAGCGAGATGCGTGCCTATCCACTGCTCGCCTTCGTCAGGTTCTTTGCCAGCCACGGCCTGCTCAGCCTCGCCGATCGCCCAAAATGGCGAACCGTGCTCGGCGGCAGCCGTGAATATGTCCAGCGCCTGAGCCAGGATTTTGCCGAAGGCATCCGTCTCGGCGTCGGGGTCAAGAGCATTTCGCGAAAGAACGGCCGCGTCGTCATCACCGATGCGGCGGGAAACACCGATATCTTCACCGATGTGGTCATTGCCACTCATGCCGACCAGGCAATCGGACTGCTGACCGATGCCGATCATGAGGAGCGGGAGTTGCTCGGCGCCTTTCGCTACACCGACAATGAGGCGGTGCTTCACTCCGACGAAAACCTGATGCCGAAGCGCAAGCGCGTCTGGTCGAGCTGGAACTATATCGGCGAGAGCAGGGTCGAAGACGCCCAGACGCTTTGCGTCACCTACTGGATGAACCGGCTGCAGAACCTCGACATGCGCCATCCGCTGTTCGTGTCGCTCAATCCGACCCGCGAGGTCGCTCCATCGAAGCTCATCGGACGCTACACCTATACCCATCCGCTGTTCGATCAGCGCGCGCTCGACGCCCAGCAGCAGCTCTGGCGGCTGCAGGGCAGGCGCAACACCTGGTTCTGCGGTGCCTATTTCGGTTTCGGGTTCCATGAGGACGGACTGCAATCGGGCCTGGCCGCCGCGGAAAGCGTTGCCGACGTGCGACGGCCCTGGCGGGTGCCTGAGGAATCCGGGCGGATCGCGCTCCCTCCCCGACTGGAGGCAGCGGAATGAGACAGTCGGCCCTTTTCATGGGCGAGGTGATGCATGCGCGCACCAGGCCGCGCCGGCACCGGATGAACTACCGCGTCTTTTCGCTGCTGCTCGATTTCGACGAACTGGACGCCATGAGCGCCTCGTCGCGGCTGCTCGGCTACAACCGCCGGGCAGTCCTTAGTTTCTGGGACACCGATCACGGCGACGGCAGCGCCGGCGGCCTGCGCGACTGGGTCGACGCGCAATTGCGCGAAGCCGGCAGGCTGGAGGCGGGCATGAGCATCCAGGTGCTGTGCTATCCGCGCATCTTCGGCTACGTCTTCAATCCGCTGACGGTGTATTTCTGCCATGCCCCCGGCGGTGCGCTGCGGGGAATCCTCTATGAGGTCTGCAACACCTTCGGCGAGCGCCACACCTACGTCATTCCGGTCGAGGATGGCGCGACGGGGCCGGTGCGACAAGGCTGCGCCAAGGAGCTTTACGTCTCGCCCTTCATGCCGATGTCCTGCTTCTACCGCTTCCACATCGAGCCGCCGGGCGACAAGGTGCTGGTGCGCATCGATGAATCGGACGCCGAGGGCCCGCTTCTGGTCGCGTCGTTCGCGGGCCGGCGCGAGCCGCTGTCGGACCCTGCTCTTCTGCGTGCGCTGATCCGCTACCCGCTGATGACACTCAAGGTGACGGTAGGCATCCACTGGGAGGCGCTGCGTATCTGGTGGAAGGGCATCCCCGTGCACCGGCATCGCTCTGCTGCCAAAAGGGTCGCCACGACCATCGTGGCAGGAAAATTTTCAGGACACACCCATCCATGAGCAATGTTGATGGAAAGTCGGTCTCCGCGAGGAGCCTTCGCCGGCCGCTTTGGGCGCGACTTCTCTGCGGCTGGGCCGACAGGATCGCCGCAGGCCAACTCACCATCCGATTTCCGAATGGAGACACGCACTTTGCGCAAGGCGCATTGCCCGGTCCGTCGGCAAGCCTCAATGTGCGTTCGGCAAAGCTGGTGTGGAAGCTGGCGAGCGGCGGCGGCCTCGGCTTTGCACGCGCCTATCTAGACGGCGACTGGGACACGCCCGACCTCGGCGCGGTGCTGCAGCTCGGCGTTGTCAATGAGGCTGCGCTCGGCACTGTTCTCGCCGCACCCGGGCCAATCAGGCTGGTCGCCTTCCTGCGGCATCGGCTGCGCGCCAATACGCGCGCCGGCAGCCGGCGCAACATCGCCTTCCACTATGATCTCGGCAACGACTTCTACCGTCACTGGCTCGACGAGACGATGACATATTCGTCGGCGTTGTTTCTGGACGAGGAGATGTCACTGGCCGACGCGCAGCGGGCCAAATACGCCCGCATCGTCGAAGCACTCGATCTTGGCCCGGACGACCATGTTCTCGAGATCGGCTGCGGCTGGGGCGGCTTTGCCGAATATGCGGCGGCCGAGACGGGCTGCCGGGTGACCGGACTCACGCTTTCGCACGAGCAGGCTGAGTTCGCACGGGAACGCCTGGCGCAGGCCGGTCTTGCCGACAAGGCGGAGATCAGGCTTCAGGACTACCGCGACTGCACCGGGCAGTTCGACAAGATCGTTTCCATCGAAATGTTCGAGGCTGTCGGAGAGAAAAACTGGCCGACCTATTTCGACGCGCTGTGGGCGCTCCTGAAACCCGGCGGCCGCGCCGTGGTCCAGGTCATCACCATTGCCGACGAACATTTCGCCGACTATCGCCGCAACGCCGACTTCATCCAGACCTACATCTTTCCCGGTGGCATGCTGCCCTCGCCGAGCGCCTTTACCTCCGTCGCGACGGAGCGGGGGCTGGCTGTCCTGGACCAAAACTTCTTCGGGGCCGACTACGACAGGACGCTGCTTGCCTGGGACAGGGCGTTCGTCGCCGCCTGGCATCGCATCGAGCCGCTCGGCTTCGATGCCCGCTTCAAGCGCATGTGGCGCTATTATCTGCACTATTGCGCGACCGGCTTTCGCAGCGGCACGATCGACGTGGCCCAGTTCCTGCTGGCGCGCGACTGAGAGTGCGCGGCGCTCAGCTTCGAACCATGCGCCGCGTCACGGCAAGGCGCAGTCTTGCCGGCATTGCCGCCAGGATCTTCATTGACAGCACCATCTTCCAGGGAAAGGCAATCTCGAAGTGCCGCGATTTCAACCCAGCCATGATGTGATCGACCGCCTCATCGGCGGAGATCAGGAACGGCATCGGAAAGTCGTTCTTCTGCGTCAGCGGCGTGTCGACGAAGCCCGGATTGACAAGGCTCAGGCGCACGTTGCGGGCGGCGAGTTCGGGATGCAGCGCCTCGCACATGTTGATGAGCGCGGCCTTCGACGCGCCATAGGCGGCGGCGCCCGGCAGGCCGACATAGCCGGCGACCGAGGACACGACGGCGATGTGTCCAGAGCCGCGCGACAGCATGCGCGGCATCAGCGCGGCCAGGCAATGGACGGAGCCCATCAAATTGACCTCGACGGTGGCGCGAAAGGCAGCGGCGTCGAACTGGGTGGCGGAGTCGCGGGCATAGCTGCCGGCATTCAGCACGGCGAGATCGAGCGGCCCAAGGGCATCCTCGATGCGGGAAACGGTCCCGAGCACAGCGGCCGCGTCCGTCACGTCGAGCGGAAAGGCATGGATGCGGCCAGGCGCTTCGGCGGCAAGCGTGGCAAGGTCTCGCGCCGTCCGCGCGCTGACAGCGACGTTCCAACCGTCCCCGGCGAGCCGCAGCGCCAATGCGCGACCGATACCGGAGCTGGCGCCGGTGACCCATGCCGAGCGGCCGGTCGCCGTCCCGGCCCCGGCGTGGTTGTCGACGTCTGTATTTCCATGCATGGCCATTCCCTTGCAAAATCCGATCTGCACCTCTGTTACGTTGAAAGCCGGCAGTTGGTTCAATGGACGCCGCCTCCGGAAGTGACGCATGCATTCTTCTGTCGTCCCTGCCTCTGCCGTCAGGAGTTGCCATGACATTTCGTTCGCTGGTCTGGCTTCGCGACGACCTCAGATTGGCCGACAACCCGGCCCTCAATGCCGCTGTTGCGCAGGGCGGTCGCGTTGCGGCCCTCTATATGCTTGAGCAGGCCCCCGGCTTGCGGCCACTCGGCGGTGCGGTTTCGTGGTGGCTCGGCAAAAGCCTCGCATCGGTCGGTCGGAGCCTTGCTGCTGCCGGCATCGAACTGCAGGTCCAAACCGGAGACCCCCGGCAGATCGTGCCGGCCGCAGCCCAACGGCTCGGCGTTACAAACGTTCTCTGGAACCGCCGCTATGCGCCTGCGGCGCGCGAGATCGACAGCGCCCTCAAGATTGCGCTGCAGGATGGCGGGATGGCGGCGACATCCTTTCCCGGCAACGTCCTTCTCGAGCCCTGGAACATCAAGACCGGCAGCGGCGGCGCGTTCCAGGTCTACACGCCCTTCGCCAGGGTGGTGCGGCAGTTGCCGATCGCGTTTCCGCTGCCAAATCCCGTTCCCGGAGATCGCGAGCCCTCGAGGGAAGGCGTCGCTGCGTGGTCCTTTCAGCCGAAATGGGTCCAGAAGCTGGGACACCACTGGTCGGTCGGCGAGGACGGCGCACGTGCGGCGCTGCTGCGCTTTTTCGACGAGGCGCTCGAAGGCTATGTCAGGGACCGCGACCGTCCGGGCAGGCCCGGCACGTCGGCCTTGTCACCGCACCTGCGCTTCGGCGAGATCAGCGCCCGGCAGGTCTGGTATGCCGCGCAGGCGGTCGCCGTAGAGGATCCGACAAAGCGCATGGCCGTCGAAAAGTTCCTGTCCGAGCTGATCTGGCGCGACTTCAACTACCACCAGCTCTACCATCGCCCCGACATTGCCGCCGTCGCGATGCGCGACAAGCTTGGCGGACTGGAACAGCGCGACGACCAGCCCGCATTCGCGGCCTGGACGCGTGGGCGCACCGGCATTCCGATCATCGACGCCGGCATGCGCCAACTGTGGGAGACCGGTTGGATGCACAACCGGGTACGCATGCTGGTGGCCTCGTTCCTGACCAAGAACCTGCTCATCGACTGGCGGCAGGGCGAAAAATGGTTCTGGGACACGCTGGTGGATGCCGACGTGGCGAGCAACCCCGGCAATTGGCAGTGGGTCGCCGGCTGCGGCGTGGACGCCGCACCCTATTTCCGCATCTTCAATCCCCTGCTGCAGGGCGAGCGCTTCGATCCACGCGGCACATTCGTCCGTCGCTGGTTGCCGGAACTGGCCGGAATGCCCGATGCCTGGATCCATCGGCCATTCGAGGCGCCCGAGGACGTGCTCGGACGTGCCAGCGTGGTGCTCGGCCAGAGCTATCCGCGCCCGATAGTCGATCTCAAGGCTTCGCAGAGGCGGGCGCGGGAAAACTTCGCTGCACTCCCGATGAACCGACCGCATTCTCACAATTAAATGCCAAACGACTACTCATTGCCGGCCACCTCTACCCACAAGGGCCCCGAGGCCATCGATGGCCGTACAAGATTTCCAAGTGGGCAGTGCGCTGATGGGAAACGCGGGTGCCTGCAAGGTTGCGAGGGAAGCAGATGCAGCGTCTGGAACGGACTGCGTTGGAGCGATGCGCCTAAGTCGGATATTCGCCGAGTCGGCGGCCAAAGGCGGCAAGCCCGATCAACAGATAGCGGACTTGCGCCAGAGTTAAACTTCCACACAACAGTTCCTGCGGTCTCACGGACCGCAGGATAGAAGCGCAACGTCTGGCGCGAAGTACCGACTGCTTTTGGTGAGCCGCTAATTTATGTCGGGTACATGGGTATCCGGCCGCACGTCACATGGGCGGCATCAGCACCTTGTCGATGACATGGATAACGCCATTGTCGGCGGCAACGTCGGCAGTCACGACCTTGGCGTCGTTCACCATCGCTCCGTTGTCGAGGTCGATGGTGATTTCAGCGCCTTCCACGGTTCCAGCCTTCATGCCGTCCTTGAGATCACCAGACATTACCTTAGCGGAGACAACATGGTAGGTCAGGATCTTCGTCAGCTTTTCCTTGTTTTCAGGCTTCAGTAGGGAATCGACAGTCCCCGCGGGCAGGGCTGCGAATGCTTCATCAGTAGGTGCGAATACGGTGAATGGCCCGGCCCCTTTCAACGTCTCGGCCAGACCTGCCGCCTGAAGCGCCGCTACCAACGTCTTGAAACTTCCGTTCGACACAGCCGTGTCCACGATGTCTGCCGCGTAAGCAGCCGGCGAGCCGAGTGACAAAGCGAGTGCGGATGTAATAACCAACTTTTTCATATGGGCTTCCTCTCTTGTGGCGAGGCAACAAATGCGCCTCAGTTGATCGCCATATGTCTACGGTCTGTCAGAAGCTTTGGATCACTGTTCTCGTGTCACGGCTGGGAACAGGGGCCATGACACTGAACACTAAGCCGAACTCTAGCGGGACGCGGAAGGTCCCGGCGATGAGGAGCCTGGCCTTACCAATGACCAAGCGGCGTGGCCGCCTCAGGCGCCCACCGCACCCGCACATCGATCCACACCCTCGAGCCGTCCGAGTGGCGTTCTTATGCGGGCCGGCGGTCACCGCCGCGACTGCCGCGGGACTGTGGTGGTTAGGTTTTTTAGCGTTTCGCAATTGTGCCGGACGCGCGTCTCCTTCGACGTCGCATGCGCCATGGGTGGCGATTAAACCACACCGCTCGCCAATCGAACAAAAATCCTGGCGCTTGCGCGCAATAGAGTTGCTTTCCAGAATCTCGGAAACCGCAATCTGCAAGATAAGTCGCGCTCGGTGGAGCGACTCCGGCCCCTCGCTGCCATCGGAGGCGGTCATTTTATATTTCGATCTCGACCTCAGTGACCACGGGTACCGCAACCGGCGTAGCGATCGGAGTGTAGAGATTCACATCTTCAACAGTGCGCAATGTCGCCACGAGACTGTAACGGATTTCTTGGTCTGCACGGCCCTTCGCGGGATTCTCTCGCCACCAACCGCCAGTCGGGAACACGGCAACAGCATTGCGTTGTGACAGTTCCACAGCGGTTCCTTCCCAAACATCAGCGTGGAGTGATCCCCGATTGCGCAGAACTGGACCAAGGGTCCAGCCCGTGTCTGAAGCCCGCTTCGGAGGCCTGACACCTGCATCAGCTGTAATACGACGCAGGAATACATCCACGCGTTCGTCACCGGGTTTCAACGCAAACCTCAATCCGTGAGACGCGTAAGTATGCCGACGGGACTGCCCACGCTCGCCCGGGTTGGGTTCGATGAAGTAACTCAATGTGACCCGAAGCTGCACGCGGCGTTCTGCCAAAGCCTCCAGTTCGGCCACGGGCCAGCGGAATTCGTGAAGCACCATGTCCTTCGTTTCGACATCGCTGCCGACCTTTCGGAAGGGCTGCATGGTGCGCTCGACGACCATCGTAACATCGTTCTGGAGGCTGCCCAGAGCTCGAGCGAGCGACGGGACCCCAAAACCGTAACGTCGGAGAAGGGCTATCTTGTTAATTACGCCGAGATGACGCCGCATAGCTGGCGTCCATTCCGCAGACTGTACGACCAGGGCTCGCACAGTCTCTGGCCATAGGGCCGGGCGTTCGGCGAGGATCTGGGCGCCCATGCGTGCGGCCAACGCCGTCGCCGCACTTGTTTCACCAGTTGTTGTAAAGGCTCTATCTTCTGGGATCCGGTGCGTCGTAAGAAGCGCGAGATCGTCCACATGATCCCCGAAGCTAGTCGACGGATCGACGCCAAGATTTCCACCCTCAAAAACGACATCCGGCTTGAGCGGCCACTCGTGGCTCCAGCTTACTGAAGTTCGACTGCGAGGCATGAGGTCGCCGACGGAGGCCATCGCCGTCCAGCCATGATAGGCTGGATCTGTGATGGTGTCCTTTTCCGTGAAAGCCCCAACCGTGAGCGCATTCCATGCCTGGGCAGGGCTTTCGATCGGCGTGGTATCATTGCGATTGAGGTAGTCGTTACGATGGAAATTGTCCCGTATGTTACCGGCCGAGACGGTAATGAATCGGGGCAAATTGTCCGCCCCGAAAGCCAGCGCATCGATAGCAGCCGACCAGGACGAAGGCCGTCCGCGCCAATGGTCCCCTGCACTGGTGAGGGCGAGACAAATGCTGCGTGGCCGTCTCGGCGCCACGATTTCTGCTCGTGCGATAGACTGCGCGGTGATCGCCCCATAGAGATCAGGATCGTTGGCACCGTGATCGCGGAGAACCTTCACCGATTCGAGTCGATGCGTCAGTGGTACCGGTCCCGCGCCGGCCAGCAAATCGACGAGGTCGCCATAAAGCGCAATGCCGGACAGTTGCGTACCATGGCCCCCATGTCCTTGATTGCTGATGTCCTCGACCGACCAGTCTGGATCAAACGCTTGTTGGTCCTGTTCTGCCAGCGCAGGCAAGATGAGGGGATGCCGGCGCGTTGAGCCAGAGTCCAGAAGGCACACAGCAGGCGCATCGTCCGCCGGGGCAATAAGCCGATCCACGGTTTCGGCCACCCACGCGCGCTGTTCTGCTCCATCCATCTCAACGAAAAATGCAGGCGTGTCCCGAGCCATTCGAAGTTCGGCGATAGAATCGGTATGCGTTACGATCCGACCGAGCGCCTCGGCCGTCGATGACACTACAACCACCTCCCTCTCGGGAAAGGTCAGAGCATGCTCACGGACAGGTAGATCAAGACGACGCGCCGCTGCTTCAAATGTTTGACGTGTGCCGAGACGCAACCAAACTTCCCACCATGCAATCGCCCCGGGGTCCGGGAAGAATGCCGGATCATCCGTGTAGAGCGATCGCGCGACAGCGAGGCGTGCTGTTTCGAGTGAAGCGACGAGGACCTCATTGCGTGGTCCGTTGTTTGTCTCGACGATCTGACCATCAATTTCAGTACGCTTGATGCGGTCCTCGTCACGATATTGTGCAACCTTCTTGAGGTAGTACTCCCGTTGCTTTTCGGGGACGAAGACCGTTGCGGCAACTGACTCCTCGCGGCCGACAATTGGTTTGACGCTTACCAACTCGATCGGGAACTTCCCTTGTCGATTCTCGAGTTTGTCGACGATTGACGCTTGAGATGCGGGCAGCTCGAACTCAAGGTAAAATCCGGGGGTCCCGCCCGAGAGGGTTCGATCGCGAGCCCTCAGCTGTGCCTCCGCATTGGTCACTGCTTGCGTAAGTGCACGCGTCAATTGCTGGGCATGTCGAGCACGGTCTCGCGCCGGTGGTTTCGACTTGTCCCCACCGCCGCCGTGCGACGCGTAGTCCTGTATTTCGCCGTGCTCTGGGAGGTAGACGTGCGGAAGCGGTCGTGGTGCTCCATGGGCCATCGTTGACTACAGCGTCCCCCCCCTACGCTCAGCAATGGCGGTCGCGAGATCATCAAGCGTGACTCGCTTGCGATCATCAAGAACTGCGAGTTTCGCCGCATCCGCCGCTGCACGCGACAATTCAGCTTGGCTGAGCCCCCCGCCCCCTGTGACTGCGGCCTTCCAATCCAATCCCTTCGTATCGAAGCTCGATAGCCGAGCCTGCAGAATCCTTTCCGCGACCTCGTTCGTCGGAAGAGCGTACTCAATAACATCATCGAAACGACGGAAAAGCGCAGGATCGAGCAACTCCGGATGATTGGTCGCTGCGACAACAAGGCCTTCGCTGTCGTCCTCTTCGAGGAATTGAAGAAACGAGTTCAGCACCCGGCGAATTTCACCCACGTCGTTCCGTTCCGCGCGTTTTGCGCCTATGGCGTCGAACTCGTCGAAGAAATAAACCCCTTTCGTCTCAGCCATCGCGGTGAAAACAAGGCGCAGTTTCGACGCGGTTTCGCCCATAAACTTGGTCATGAGCCCATCGAGTTGGACGGTGAACAGCGGGATATGCAATTCGCCAGCAAGCGCCGCCGCCGTCATTGTTTTGCCCGAGCCTGGGGGACCGATCAGAAGAAGCTTCCTCCGCGGCGCCAAGCCATGCCCGCGAAGCTTGTGCTGCTGCCTTTGCTCCCGAATGACCCGTTTCAGGCGCTCTTCAAGGCCAGTGGGTAATACCATGCTTGAAAGTCGGACGTCTGTGTAGCGGACGGCTACGAGGTTCGCGAGATCGCCTCGTGGCTGGGCCAACGGCACGGGTACGTTCTTACGCGCGCGATCACGATTTTTGCCAGCCCGCGCTTCGTCTACCAGTTCGCGCAATTGCATCGCAACGTTGCCGTGGCCTCGTCGAGCTTCATTCGCGGCGGCCTGGAGCGCGATCGTGAGGAACTGTTCATCGTCCCCTTCGACATGGCTCTTTAAAAGCGCAATGAGTTGCTGAGCGGTGGTCACGCCATCACCAGACGGCGATGCAGCCGCTGCCATGCCGTCGAAAATAGCCATGTTGGCGTCACAGCGATCCCCTCGCGAACTCTCATCGACAATATCGAGAGATAGACGCCTGTTCCCAAGATCAGATTAAAGCCATGTCTATTGGATTGCACCGACCGAATCAATTTCGACATTGTCATAGTTCCCAACATTTACGTCGTATCGTTCCCGAAATCATCCGAGACGCCTGCCCATCCTGACATGGGGTCGGAACAAGAGCAGTGCGAAATCGTACGCTAAGGTCGAACGGATCACGAACTCATGCGGCGCGTCGCAAGCCAGTTGGAAGGCGAAGCGACCGGAAACCTTCCGGCAGATGCTGATCGCTGTCCCAGGTGTAGATGCCGGTCAGATTGATGTGCTCCCAGCTCAGCGGCGAGATATGCCTGAGCAGATGGTCCGGAATCTCGCGACGCATGTTGCGTAAGTGGGTGACAGCCCTTTCGATATAGACTGTGTTCCAATGGACGATCGCGCTGACGACGAGATTGAGACCGGACGCGCGGAAAGCCTGACTTTCGAACGATCGGTCCCGGATTTCACCACGCTCGTGGAAGAAGACGGCGCGCTTCAGCTTGTGCGCAGCCTCGCCTTTGTTGAGACCGGCCTGACATCGCCGGCGCAATGCCAGGCACGAGTACCATTCGATCATGAACAGCGATCGCTCGATCCGACCGAGTTCCCGTAGCGCCCTTGCGAGCTGGCTTTCCTTCGGGGATGCGGACAGCTTCTTCAGGACCGTTGACGGCACCACAGACCGCGTCGTGATCGATGCCGCCAGATGGAGCAGGTCGTCCCAATGATCGAGGATCAGGCTGGTGTTGACCCGCGCCCCGACATGATTCGACAACGCCGGATAGGCATCACCCTTCTCGAACGTGTGGAACTTCCGATCTTTGAGATTGCGCAGCCGAGGCGCAAAACGTTTGCCGATGAGGGCGAACAGTCCGAATACATGATCGCTTGCACCGCCCGTATCGGTGAAGTGTTCCTGGATGTCGAGGATTGTGTCCTGATCGAATAGCCCATCGAGAACATAGGTTGCCTCGCTTTCGGTCGGGCTGATGGGCAGGATGCTGAAGTAGCCATACTGGTCTGAGAGATGGCTGTAGAACTTCGAGCCCGGCTCGCCGCCGTAATGCAGATTGACGTCGCCGCGCTTGGCGGCGCGGTCGCTGGCTCGAAAGAATTGGCCGTCAGATGACGAGGTTGTTCCGTTGCCCCAAAGACGAGAATGTGGGTGCCGACTGTGTGCGTCCGTCACGCAGGCTTGGGCTGCTCGGTACGTCTCCGACCGAGCGTGGAACGTGCGCATCCAACTGATCTGGTGAGCGCTGATTCCCTTGGACGCGCTCGCCATCCGCTTCGGACCGAGATTGGTCGCGTCGGCCAGCACGCCGGCTAGCATGGACGAGACATTTCTTGGGACATCGCCGGTGCGGACATGCGTGAAGTGATCGGCGAAGCCAGTCCAATCGTGCACTTCTCTCAAAAGGTCCGGTACTTCAACCATCGGATACATATCGCTGATTTCGGCATTGAGTTCCTCGGCTGCGGCAGGGACTTCGCCGGCAGTTGGCGTGACGATCAACGTCCCGGCCTCAAGACGAACACCTTCAAGCTTTCCTGACCGAGCTCGGTGCGCGAGGCGTTTTAAATTGAAGTCGAGCATCTGCCTCGCTTCGGCAAGCCACCGCGCGGCATCGCCCTGGACTCCCAATCCGAGGCGGTTCTCTTCCTTCATCGCCTCGAACGTCGAACGCGGCATGAGATGCTCGTCGATCGGCCGGAAGGATCTGCTGCCGTCGACCCAAATGTCTGCAGATCGAAGTCTGTCTCGCAAGGCCGCGAGCGTGGCGATCTCGTAGAGCCGGCGATCAGGCTTTCCTTGTTCGAAGATGAGCCGTCGATCAGTTTGGCTGAGGTGGGTGACTGGAACACGATCCGGAAGTATCCGACGCTTTTCGGCATACATGCGCTTCAACAGCAAGATTGCCATAAGAAGTGGATCGTGTCGCCGCGCCGACAGGAATGTGAACGTCTGCAGGAACGCCCCTGCATATTTGCTTACGGCCGCATGCTGTTCCGCCGCTAAGGCCAGGGGCGATGCCTCGTTGTCTTCGACCATCGATTCGAGCTCTGGCTTCATCCGTACCAGTCGATGCCAGCCGACTTCCTCATCGAGAACCTCCAACGCGTTCCGACCATAGTTGTTGGCGGACTGCAGGGCTACGATTGTGTCGAGGAACATGCGTAGCGCTTTGGCGGTATCCGGCCTGCAATCCATGTGCCGTTGCTTCTTGCGGTTGTTGGCTTGCGAGAACAGCCGACCCATCAACTTGATAAACATCGTCACCGCATTGTCGGTGAGCTTCTGGCCGAGGTTGATGACCTGTGCCACGATCAGAGCGTGCCGGCGGCTTGCGTTGAAATCATTGGCCAGCCATGCCGGCGTAGCGTTCCCTTCGCGGATCAGCTGGTCCCACCGTCCCGACGATATGCGCGTCTGCAGAGCCGGGTCGATTTCCAGCCTGCGCAGGAATGCAATCCGCTCTGTAAGCCCAACAAGGTTTGACGCACCCGGCGCTTCCGGAGCCGATCGCAGCCACTGAAATCTCGTCTGCTTGATGGAAGGGTCAACCTCCAACAGCCCATCCAATGATTGGAGCGTATCGAGCGAGATGTCTTCGATCAGAGTTCGCTCTGCCCGTCGGCGCGCGATCGCGCGGCCAGCAAGGCCGATCCGTTCGATCGTGTCGATGGCCGGCAGAAGGGACCTGCGTTCTCGAAACGTAGCGACAACGGAGCTGGCTATCGCGGCACCGTCGTCAGACATCGTCGCCGTTTGAACTGCGGCCAACAACGCCGCTCGACGATCTTGCGTCGTCGCGCTTCTCGTATCCAGATACGACATGAGGCGCGCCGTGTGATCGCGACGGGTTTCTTCACGGCGTGCATAGAGCGTAAATGCTTCTGGATCGGCGCCAATTTGGTCAGCAACATATCTGAGCATGGCGCGAGGCGGAGTCTCGTCTGCTCCCAACACTCGGCCAGGGTATCGCATCAGACATAGCTGAACGGCAAAACCGAGCCGATTATGCTCACGCCTCCGCAGCTCAATCTCCAGACGATCCGCCGCTGTCAAAGAATAGTGCCGGATCAGACTATCCTCGTCGGCTGGTATATCGAAAACCTTCTCTCGATCCTGAACTTTGAGAAGCTTCCGTTTTGCCATCGCCCGACTCCCACGACCAATCTGCCGGGAGCGTTGTCGAATCGGACGGACGAAGAAATCGAAACTGATGCCTGGCGGTGCCAATCCACAGAGATCGGAGGCTGCACATCCGAGATCCGGCACCGTTCATGTTCCGTTCGCCCTTAGCGTACGATTTCGCACTGCTCTTGTTCTGATCCCATTTCCGATCTCTGCGCGATCCAATCGACACCTCGACGCCACAGGGCATGTTTTCGTTGCAGGTGCTTGGCGCCGTGGCGCAGTTGGAACGTGCGTTGATCTCCGAGCGTACCAAGGCCGGTATCA
>Ga0209571_1000188_pt1 | contig 117854 bp, 103 predicted proteins | sample EBPBio102011_DNA_FD_185866 | JGI IMG/M metagenome (GOLD analysis project Ga0209571, IMG submission 185866) | Wastewater treatment Type I Accumulibacter community from EBPR Bioreactor in Madison, WI, USA - Reactor 1_1/10/2011_ DNA (SPAdes)... | ecosystem: Engineered > Bioreactor > EBPR >...
GCACCGATGGCATGGTGAGGGCCATCGCGGCCTAATCATCACGCTCTTTGCTGTATCACCGGCCGCTCGAACTGCTCACGCCAACCTCGCTAGTCCCTTGCCGACGAGTTTTTACACAGCCTCGGCCAGAAGCGGATGTCGGCCGCCTCATGAGTATGGCCCGCCCCGAGGCGGGGGTCGGTTTGAATGAACTACCATGTCCCTGAACCACACCAGAGACAACTCGCACTCCGAACGCCGATCGCGGCCATGAGATGGTGGAGGACAAGAACAGCAAGGACTTCGGAAGTGAAAGTCTAGTCTATGAGCCACAGATGAGATGCGCGACGATAGAGCGCTTGTGGCACAAGACCGGTAAGCTACTGAACCCGGGGCGATTCAGACAGTGGGGTACCTGCTGTCTACGCCGGACGGACTGGTGGTGGGATTCACCCTGACACAATCCGATGACTATCCGCGCATCAGACCCCGCCAGGACACGCGCGCCGACCGGGTCGCGGTGATGATCGACTTCGACGCTGACGGCCGTACCGCTTACAGCTTCGGCGTGGACCTCTCCGGCTCGGTCCAGGATGGCGTGGTAACCAACGAGAACCAGCCTGCCACCGACTGGGACACCGACTGGACCTGGGCGGTCAGCGAGCACGACGCCGGCTGGTAGGTCGAGCTGCTACTGCCGTGGACGGTAGCGTCGATGCGCGGCGCCGATGCACCCACCCGCGACATTGCCGTCCACTTCAGCCGCACGCTGGGGGCCACGGGCGAACAGGTCGCTTACCCCGCCGTCTCGCCCGAGCGAGCGCGCTTCGTCTCCGCCTTCGAACGCGTGAACCTGGCGCAGTACCGCAAAGCGCTGCTGCACGTATGGCCGTACGCGACCGTCACCCACGACTGTCTCGAGGGCGACCACCGCCACAAAGGAGTGTATGGGTGAGGGGCTAGACGCTGGACTAGCTCACACGCCCTGACATCTCTTTGCACCCCAACAACGCGCCCCTTGATCTGGGTCAATGGCAGGGCTCTGAGTGCTCCCTAGGATGGTCACTGCCGAATCCCGTTCGGATTTCACGTCCTGCCATGACCATCCCTTTCACCACGAATGTAACTGACGCGCCATGATGACGTGGCTCGGAGATCTTGCGCTGTCCGGCACCCGGCTTGCCATTGACCGGATCGACGATCGTATGGTCGTACTGTTTTCCCATCGGCAGAGACTGGCCGCCTGGGCCGGGAAGATCAAGGCGCGTACCGGCAGGCGTCGCCTGGACACGACACGCGAAGCGCAGGTGATCACGCGTGCCCGGGACACGGCGCAGCGCTGCGGGCTTGATCCCGACAGCAGCGAACGCCTTATGTCATTGCTCATTGCACATGCGCATCAGCGGCAATGCGACGCGGCATTCCAACCGTACCCATCGCAGGCACCCTTCATGTCTACAGCTGAATTTTCGTATGTCACCGATTCACTGCTTGGAGCGCTTCCGCCTCCGCGCTACTGGCGGCCCCTAGCGAAGCACATTCCCGTCTCGTGGCAGCACATCGCGGTGCCTCGACTGCTCACGCGGGCGCTCACGTCATCCGACGCATTGCATAGCCTGCAACCTATTGCCGGTCGCCACATCGGCATCAAGGTGAACGACTTGGGGTTGAGCTGGGTGCTGAGCTTGGATGGCGAACGTCTCGTGTGGAGCGATTCCGAGGCGGAAGCCATGGTCACCGGCTCCGCGACCGACCTTCTGCTGCTGGCCAGCCGTATGGAGGATGCCGACACGCTCTTCTTCCAGCGCCGGCTGATGCTGACCGGGGACACGGAACTCGGCCTGCTGCTGCGCAACCTGCTTGACCGCATGCCTTGGGAAAGCTTTCCGCTGGGCTCGCGCATCCTGCTGCAGCGGGGCGCCCGGCTGCTGCAGCGCGCACGCAGCGCCCACCGGTCCCGCAAGGTGGCGGCATGAACGCGGCCGTCCGCCCGGCGTGGTCGCCCGACCTGGAGGAGCGCTACGCCGATGTGATGGAACGTGCAGGCAGTGGCGTGCCCTGCCTGGAATGGCCGTTCCATCTTCCCTGGATCGACGCCATCGCCAAGCTAAAACGCGAGCGCGGCGCGGTGATCATGGCGCACAGCTACCAGTCGCCGGAAATCTTCCACGGCGTGGCCGACATCACCGGCGACTCGCTGGCCCTGGCGCAGGCCGCCGCCACCGTGGACAGCGACGTGGTGGTCATGTGCGGCGTGCATTTCATGGCCGAGACCGCGAAGATCCTCGCACCGCAGCGGACAGTGCTCATCCCCGATCCCGAGGCCGGCTGCTCGCTGGCCAGCTCGATCACCGCCGAAGACGTCCGCGCCCTGCGCGCGCGCCATCCCGGTGCGCCCGTGGTCACCTACGTCAATACCAGCGCCGCGGTGAAGGCCGAGTCCGACGCCTGTTGCACCTCGGCCAACGCGCTGCAGGTGGTCGAATCGATGGGGGCCGACAAGGTGATCTTCCTGCCCGACCAGTTCCTCGGCCGTCATGTCGCTTCGATGACGTCCGTGCAACTGGTGCTGTGGGAGGGCCGTTGCGAAGTGCACGAGCGGTTCACGGCGCAACAGGCCAGGCATGCGCGCGCACGATTCGACGCGCGGGTCATCGCCCACCCGGAGTGTCCGCCGGAGGTGCTGGAGGAAGCCGATTTCGTCGGCTCCACCACCGCCATGGGCCGCTGGCTGGAACGCGAACGCCCTGCCCGGGTCGCCCTGATCACCGAGTGCTCGATGGGCGACAACCTGCGCACGCGCTTCCCGGACATCGAGTTCGTGAAACCGTGCAACCTGTGTCCGCACATGAAGCGGATCACGCTGCCCGGGATCTTCGACTGCCTGCGCGACCTGCGGCACCGGGTGGAGATCGACGCTGAGACCTCGCACCGCGCGCGCGCCGCACTCGAGCGGATGCTCGCGGTGGGCAGGCGGGAGCGGGTGTGAACCTGCCCGCCAACCGCCTGGTCGTGGTCGGCACCGGGGTCGCCGGCCTGGTCACCGCGCTGTCCGCCGCGCCCAGGCCGGTGCTGCTGGTGGGTGGCTCGCCCCCCGGCAGCGGCGGCTGCACCGCGCTGGCGCAGGGCGGTATCGCAGCGGCCATGGCCTTCGACGACTCCGCGGCGGACCACGCGCGGGACACACTGGCGGCCGGCGCCCACCACAACGACCACGATGCCGTCCACTACCTGGTCGGTGACGCCGGCCGGGCCGTGCGCTGGCTTCAGGCGCAGGGCGTGGTCTTCGATCGCGACGGTGACGGGCTGCAGCTGGGGCGCGAGGGTGGCCACGGCTGTTCCCGCATCGTGCACGCCGGTGGCGATGCCAGCGGCCAGGCGCTGTTGCAGGCGCTGGCGGATGCGGCACGCCGGGCGCCCCACATCACCTGGCGGGCACCGGCCTGGCTGGACGCCATCCGGCTATGCGACGGCCGGGTGTCGGGCGTGGCGCTGATCGAAGCGCGGACGCCGCCACAGGAACTCGAATGCGCCGAGCTGGTGCTGGCCACCGGCGGCTGCGGCGCGCTGTTCGCGGCGACCACCAATCCGGCCAGCGCCGACGGCAACGGCCTGGCGCTCGCGCTGGCCTGTGGGGCGCGCCTGCGCGACGCGGAGTTCGTGCAGTTCCATCCCACGGCCATGGACGTGGAACAGGAAGGCGCGCTGCCGCTGATCACCGAAGCCCTGCGCGGTGCCGGCGCGCGGCTGGTGGATGACCAGGGACGCGCGGTGATGGATGGCCACCACGCCATGGGGGACCTGGCGCCGCGCGACCACGTCGCGCGCAGGGTGTGGGAATGCCAGCAGACAGGCACGCGGGTCTGGTTGGACGCCACCCCCGTGAAAGGCGACTGGGCGCAGCGGTTTCCCACGGTCTTGGCCCTGTGCGGACGGCACGGCATCGATCCGCGCCACCAGCGCATTCCGGTGACGCCGGCCGCGCACTTCCACATGGGCGGCATCGCCGTGGGCCTGGACGGCAGCAGCGACGTGCCGGGCCTGTACGCCGTCGGCGAAGTGGCCTGCAACGGCGTGCACGGCGCCAACCGGCTGGCGAGCAATTCGTTGCTGGAGGGGGTGGTGTTCGGGCGCCGGCTGGGCCGCCGCCTCGCCGACATCCGCCTGCATGCCCCCGTGCACGGGCACCCGCGCTGGGTCGATCGCGGCCAGGCCGCGGACATGCCCGCACTTCGCGAACTCCGGCGACTCGCGGGCTCGGCCCTGGGCCCGGTACGCCAGCGTGCGCGCATGCGCGATGCCCTGGACCACCTCGCCGTCCACCCGGGGCTTGGCCACACGTGGCAGGGAAAGCTCGTGGTCCGTTTCCTGCAGGCGGCCCTGCAACGCCGGAAGAGCCTGGGTGCGCACTTCTGCGTCGATGACGCCGGCTGACCCCTGCCCGCCTCCACGCAAACTCCCGACAACCCGGCCTTCAGTCGAGGGCCGGTCCCGCCAGCGACGCCTTGCCCGGGCGCCCGAGCCAGTAACCGTTCCGCGCCCCCAGACGGGGCGGCGGCACCGGCGAGCGCAGCATCGCGTGGAAGTGCGCGACCACCGCGGCCATGTCCTCGTGCTGCGGCGACAGGCGCAGGATGCCGACACCGCATTCGGCCAGCTCATCGCGTTCGGGCGCCATGTCGACGGTTTCCATGCCCTGCACCTGGATGCCGTTGATCACCATGAAGGGCTCGCCCTCGCGGGTGTCCAGCGGCAGCCCGTCCGGATGTTCGATGCAGCGGAATCCGCACTGGTCCTTGGGCACGTCCGCGGCGCGCGCGGTGAAACACCGTGCCGAATAGGCCAGCGGCAAGCGGCCCCATGCCATCACCTCCAGCTCCGGCATCGGTTGGCCTTCGGCGTCCATGGCCGCGCGCAACGCCTTCAGCAGTTCCCGCCCCTGCTCGACGCCGGGCACCCAGCGCCGCAGCCCGTCTTCCATCAAGAGCTGCAATGCATGGTGGTTGTAGACGTTCAGGGTCGGCCCGCCGACGAAGCCGATGCCGCGCTCGCGACACACCTGCACGGCGGACAGGTCGTTCGCCTCGAGCAGGAAGCGGCCGTTGTCGGCCAGGCGCTGCACCACGCCCAGTTCGGACTCGGCCTCGATCAACGCCAGCGACGACAGGACCACGTCCTTGCCGCTGTCGGCGAGTTCTTCCGCCAGCGCCAGCCAGTCGCGCGTGCGCAGTTCCCGCCGCTTGCTGCAGATGGTTTCGCCCAGGTAGACGATGTCGACGGGCCAGCCGGCGGCGTCGCGATAGAAGGACAGCACGCGCTCGCGCGGCCAGAAATACTGCAACGGGCCAAGGCTCAGTTTCATCGGTTCAGTGCCATGCACGGTGGTAGGGTCCCAGCGTGGTCTGCCGCCCTTCCGCGTGGGACGCCAGGGTGTCCTGCCATTGCGGACGGGCTTGCCATCCCTGCGGTGCGCGCCGCTGCTGGTCGATCGCTTCGCGCCAGACGCGGGTGACCGATCCCACGTACGCGGCGCCACGCTGGCGGCCCTCGATCTTCAACGCCGCCACTCCCGCCTGCGCCAGGCGCGGCAGCAGCTCCAGGGTATTCAGGCTGGTGGGTTCCTCCAGCGCATGGAAGACCTCCCCGCCCACGTCGAAGCGCCCCTTGCACACCGTCGGGTAGCCCGCCGGCTCGGCGGCTGCGAACCGATCGATCAGCACGCCATTCAGGCGCACGCTGCGCCCCGCCTCGCCTTCTTCCCAGCGCACGAACGAGGCAGGAGAACAGACCCCGTGGCGGTTGGGCGATGCGCCGGTGACGTAACTGGACAGCTGGCAGCGGCCCTCGACCATGATGCACAGGCTGCCGAACGCGAACACCTCCAGCGGCACCGGCGACACCGTGCACAACCGCTCGACCTGCTGGATGGACAGCACGCGCGGCAACACCGCCCGCGAGATGCCGAACCGCTGGTGCGCATAGCGCAGCGCGGCGGCGGTGGTGGCCGATCCCTGCACCGACAGATGACGCGGCAGGTCCGGGTGGCGGGTGCTCGCGTAGTGCAGCACGGCCATTTCCGCGGCGATGATCGCGTCCATGCCCAGCCCGGCGGCTTGATCGACGGCGCGCTGCCAGTGGGACAGGCGCGCGCTGTCGGGATAGGTGTTCAGGGCGACGTAGACCTTGCGCCCGCGCGCATGCGCATAGGCGATGCCCTGGCGCAGCTCCTCCTCATCGAAGTTCAGGCCGGGAAACGCGCGCGCATTGGTCTGGTCGCGGAAGCCGACATAGACCGCGTCGGCACCGGCGTCGATCGCGGTGCGCAGGGCCGGCAGGTTGCCGGCGGGACAGACGAGTTGCATCAGTACCTCCTGGATGTGTCGGGGCCTCGCGCCCATGCCGGTGCGGCGTGGGCGTCCATGCCGGACCGGGCAAGGCGGATCTGCTCCCACAGCGCGTCCACGCGCTTCTCCACGCCGGGATCGGATACGATGGGGCGCCCCCATTCGCGATCGCTTTCGCCCTGCCATTTCCGGGTCGCGTCTAGGCCCAGCTTGGATCCCAGTCCGGCCACCGGCGAGGCGAAGTCGAGATAGTCGATGGGCGTGTTCTCCACCAGCAGGCTGTCGCGCGCCGGGTCGACGCGGGTGGAGATGGCCCAGATCACCTGGGTCCAGTCGCGCACGTCGATGTCCTCGTCGGTGACGACGACGAACTTGGTGTAGGTGAACTGCCTCAGGTACGACCACACGCCCATCATCACGCGCCGCGCATGGCCCGCGTACTGCTTGCGGATGCTGACCACCGCCACGCGGTAGGAACACGCCTCCGGCGGCAGGTGGAAGTCGACGATCTCGGGGAACACTTTGCGCAGGATCGGGACGAAGACCTCGTTGAGGGCCATCGACAGCACGGACGGCTCGTCCAATGGCGCACGTCCCATGTAGCTGCCGTGGTAGATGGCGTCCGAGCGCATGCGCATGCGCTCGATCGTCATCACCGGGAAGCGGCCCTGCGCGTTGTAGTAGCCGGTGTGGTCGCCGAACGGCCCCTCCAGCGCGGTGTCGTCCGGATGGATGAAGCCCTCCAGCACCACCTCGGCGCCCGCGGGGGCGTCCAGTCCGGTCAGTTCGCTGTGCCAGACGCGCGTGCGCGATGCGCGCAACAGGCCGGCGAACTCGTATTCGGACAGCGTGTCGGGCACGGGCGCCACCGCTGCGAGCAGGGTGGCCGGGTCCGCGCCTATCGCCACCAGCACCGGGAACGGACGTTCCGGTTGCGCGGCCTGCCAATCCGCATGGTCCAGCGCACCGCCGCGATGCGGCAGCCATCGCATGATCACGCGATCGCGGTCGATCACCTGCTGGCGGTAGATGGCCACATTCTGCCTCGCTTGGCGGGTGCCACGGGTGATCACCAGGCCGAAAGTGATCAGCGGCGCCGCGTCGCCGGGCCAGCACCGCTGGATCGGCAGGCGGCCAAGATCGATGTCGCCGCCTTCCAGCACATGCTCGTTGAACGCTGCGTCGGTCACCGCCCTGGGCGCGACATGCGCCAGCTGCGCCAGTTCCGGCCACTGTGCCAGCGCATCGCGAAGGCTGCCGGGCCAGCGCGGCTCCTTGATCGACGCGAGCAGTCCACCCAGTTCGCGCAGCGAAGCGATGGGCCGGCCAGCCATCGCCATTTCAATCCTGCGCCGGTGTCCGAACAGATTGCCCAGCAGCGGATGCGCCGAGCCCGTGTTGCGCATCAGCAGGGCAGGCCCCTGCTCGCGCAGCGCCCGCTGGCACAGCGCGGTGCTCTCCAGTTCGACGCTCACCGGTGCGTCGACATGCTGCAGCTCTCCTCTGTCACCTAGATGTTGCAGGAAGTGGCGCAGATCGTGGAAAGCCATGGCATCCGTTCGTGGTCGGAAGCGTCGCATTCTGGCGACGCCGCTGCGCCTGCCGCTTGACCTGGATCAAGCCCGCGTCATTCGCCGCCGGGACTCAGCGCGTGTACTGCACCTGCAGCCAGAACTTGCGGGTATCCGTCGTGCCCGATCCGGGGGCGCTTTCATAAGCGGCGTATTTCAGTGTCGCCACCCACCCGGTTGCCGCAGGAATCGCCCGGCTATACGCGGCGTCCCATTCGTTGCCGAAGCGTCGGCCGCCGCGGTCGCTGCGGAAATCGTGATAGGCCACCTGCAGCTTCCCGCCCGCGACCGGCCGGTTCGCCGTGAAGTAGGCGTCGCGCAGGCCGTCCGCCGGCGTGGTGAGGAACACGTCGGCCCATCCCTGGAAGGCATGCTTGGTGGCCAGCGGCGTCTGGAATGCCCGGTTGCCCGCACCCGGCCCGCGCCCTGCACCCAGCACTTCCTGCCCCAGCGTCCACTGCGTGCCGGCCCATGGGTGGCCGGCTTCGATCAGCCGGTAACGGCTGTCCAGATGCCAGGGATTGCCGGCGAGCGACGATTGCCACGCGTGTTCGAGCGTGTACGCGGTGCCGCCCAGCACGCCCTGCATCCGCACGCCGGTCGTCCTGCTGGACAGCGTTCCCAGCGGTGCCGTGGCGTTCACCGCGATGTTGTCCAGGCCAAGCCGGTAGTGGTAGGCCGCCATGGTCAAGGAGGTCCCGAAGACATGTCGGGCGTTGACCAGGTGGCTGTGGCCTTCAATGTCGGCCGGCGCTGTCCTGCCCGGCGTGGCGGGGCCGTCGGGACCGAAGACGGTATCGATGTTGTCGATGTAGGCGTAGGTGAGCGTGGAGGCCGGGGTCGGCTTGAACTCGACCACACCGCCATCGTAGGTCTGTTCGTTCTGCCGCCAGCCCACGCCGCCCACGAAGCGCTGGTTGTCCAGGTTGATGCGCTGGCGGCCTGCCGTGACGCTTCCTTTCGCAAAGCGGCTCCTTGCCAGCAACTGGTTGACCGACGTGCCCTGCGGGTCGGCGACGGTGGCGTAGGCGCCCTGGCGATTGCGCGTGTCGTTGTAGTGGTCCGCCCCCAGCGGACGCACGTCGTCGACCTCCAGGAGCCCGCTCAGGCCGTGCCATGTCGCGGTCATGTAACCGAGCCGCGTGCGAAGTGTGTGGGCGCTCGCGTTCTGCAAGGGGCCATCCTGCTCGACATGCTCGAAGCGATAGCGGGCGTCCAGGATGAGGCGCCCTTCGCTCCCTTCCGCAGGGGTGGCGACGGCGGCCGCGGTGGCGGCCGAAAGCGCGACCAGCAACGCCGCGCGCATGGCAAGCGGAGGCAGCGCGGGGCCTCCCTGTCCGCAACCTTCACTAAGCGGGAACGAGGAGCCATCCGGCGCGGGGACGCGTCGGACCGGAAGGGAAGAACGTTGCCTCTCGATGTGCATGGTAGGGAGTGCTCGTGGTGAGTGCGGGAACAACGTCCGGGACCGTCGGGCGACGCGCGCCGGCGTCTTGCCGCCGACGGGTGTCGCGATGATTCATCGCAACACGTGGCCCTGGCCGCGCCGAAGACTAGTCATGCGCGGCGGTGATGGTCTTGACCTGTGTCAACCGCATCGAAGGGCGCTGCTTCACCTGCGGCATGTCGTCGCGGGTCCGGCGGTAACGGCCGGATCCGCTTGTTGACCGCCGGTTGATCCAGATCAGAGAGGGCACGGCCAAAGCCGCCTAGGCTTCGGCCATGACACAGACTCCCCAAGCCTGGCCCGCGGCCCCTGTCCATGCGCAAGCGCAGTCGGACCGCCACATGCTGGCCGCCTGCTTCCTCGGGCCTTACGGCGAGAACGACACACTGCTGGAGAAGCTGGTGGTGGAGTTCCTGCGGGACCATGTCCATTGGCGTCGGAACTTTCATCCGGAAGACCCGCCGGCGATTCCGACCTCGGCCGCCCAGCATCCGCAATACCAGGCGTTCGAGGCCAGAATGAGGCGTGAACTGCATCAGCTGTCGGCCGCGCTCAAGCAATCGGTGCCCTTCCACAGCCCTCGCTACATCGGGCACATGGCCTCCGACCTCCTGCTGCCGGGCCTGGCGGCGCAGATCCTCACCCTGCCCTACAACCCCAACAACGTCAGCGAGGACGCAGCGCCGATTACCGTGCAGCTGGAGGTCCAGGTGGGACTGCAGCTGGCCCGCATGCTGGGCTTTGTCTCGGATCCCTCACGGCCGGATTGCGCGCTCGGACACCTGACCTCGGGTGGAACGCTGGCCAACTACCAAGCGTTGCGCCTGGCGCTCGCACTCAAGGCATTCCCGGTGGCAATGCTTGCAGCAGGGGTGCCCGACATCGACCTGCCCGGGGACGTCTCGCAGGCGTTCAACCTGGCTCCGTCTTCCGCAATCGAACTGCTAGAACGCTGGCGACACTGGCTTTCCCGCCAGAACAAGCCGGATCATCAACATTGGCGCACGCGCGTGAATGCGCAGCGCATCGAGCATCTTGGGATGGTGAGCTTCTTCGCCCGTCACCGCGACCTGCGTCCGCCCTGCGTGCTTGCGCCGATTACGGCCCATTATTCGTGGAGCAAGGGACTGAAATTGATCGGACTCGGCAGGGAGCAGCTTCGCTTACTGCCTGTCAACGGCATGCGCCTGGATCCAGCAGCGCTTCAGGAAGCACTGGAACGCTGCGAATGCGATGGCCAACCGGTTCTAATGACTGTCGCCGTGCTGGGAAGCACGGAGTACGGCACCATCGATCCCATCGATGAGGTAGTAGTCGCACGCGAACGCTCCAGCAAGCACGGCTTAGGCTTCAGCGTCCATGTGGATGCAGCCTGGGGTGGCTATCTGGCCACGCTATTCCGGCAGCCCGATGGCGGACTGCGTCCTTTGCAGGAGATCCAACAGGAGTACCGCGATTTTCCGCGGCCGGAAGTGCACGCCGCGTTCTCGGCCTTGTCCCAGGTCGACTCCGTCACCATCGATCCCCACAAGCTCGGTTACCTCCCCTATGGCACGGGCGCTTTCATCTGTCGCGACCATCGCGCGGTGGAACTTCTGTCCGAACATGCGGACTACGTTTTCCGGGAAGGTGGTCCGGACGACTACATGACACGCTACCGACAACTAGGCCAGTTCGTTCCAGAGGGTTCCAAATCCGGCGCTGCCGCCGCTGCCGTCTACGTTACACACCGTGTGCTGCCGCTGGACCACGCCCACTTCGGCCTCATGCCACGGCAAACGGTGCTGGCTGCGGAAGCATTCCTGGTACGGGCCCAGCGCTTTGCGGAGGAGATGGCCACGACCATCAAGGCATGCGTACCGTTCCATCCGGACAGCAACCTAGTCTGCCTTGCGCTTAACCCGTCGGGCAATGACGACATCGCGAGAGCCAACAGCTTCGTCCGGAATCTCCACGATCAGCTGCGCTGCGACCCCCAGCAGCCATTGCAGATCAAGCAGTTCTTTGCCTCGATCACCACGCTCCAGCGCACGATGATCGGCGATGTCGAAATGCACCGCATCCTCGAGAACCTTGGTGTCGACCCGGCCACGATGACGGACGACACCGACGCGGACCGGCTGGTGATATTGCGACACACGCTGATGAATCCGTACCTGCTCGATCACGAGAACGGGATCAGCTACATCGATCACTACTTCGACTACCTGACCCTGCACCTGCGGCAAAGCACTTGGCTGCAACATGCAGAGTGATGGATCCTTTACCCGAGCCCCGCGACGCTCAACGCATCCTGCACGCAGGATGCGTTTGCCCGCTGAAGCTCTCTCGTGCATCCGCTCAATGAATAGTGGCGCCCAGGCATGACATGCGGAACACATTGCGACCCGCAGCTAGTGGTGACGGAAATCGAAGGTCCGGATTCCCGCACCAAGTCGCGATAGGTCCGACCTGCCCGCGGGCGTCATGCCAAGTCCTTGTTCGCGGCACTCTCCCACGTCGCCACCCAAACCAGCAAGATCTTCGGCCAGCTGATACGGATCCACGTCCGGAAATGCTTCCGGACGCCACGGTGCGGCACTCGTCTACATAGTAGCCCCAGGCAGCGCCTTCCTTGCGCCAATGCATGCCTGCCCCTGCATGCGCCTGGAACAGTCTCTTTCTCACGTGGCCGGTGACCCTAAGGCCACCGGCACAGAAGCATTAGTGATTAGGTAGATCGGGCCCATCGATGGCGCCTGCCACCTTTGCAGGTTTCGGGGATACCCAAAGCCTGAAGACGAACCATGCCAGTGATACGGCGCCCACGCTGAAGATCACGTCGCCAGGCACGCGCATCCACACCAGCATCTCCACGATCGGCTTTTGCATGAACTCGGCGGACCTTGCGTAGGCATAACCGTGCTCAATGGCCGCCAGTAGCTGCAACGTGCCCAATGGCAGCAGCGTGAGCAGGGCCATCAGGGCCAGGCCAATGTTGAGACACCAGAAGGCGGTCTTGAGGGCACCGGTGTTCCAGATCATCTGGCCGCGTAAGCCTCGCAGGCAGAACAGCACCAACGCGATGCCCAACATGCCGTAGACACCGAACAGCGCCGTGTGGCCGTGAAGTGGCGTGAGATTCAGGCCCTGCATGTAGTAAAGCGACAGCGGCGGGTTGATGAGGAACCCAAACAGGCCGGCACCCACCAGGTTCCAGAACGAAACCGCGATGAAGAACAGGATCGGCCAACGGTAACGTGCCATCCAAGGCGTGGCATGGCCCATCCGATACGTGTGGTAAGCCTCGAAGCCCAAGTAGGCCAGTGGCACCACTTCCAGCGCACTGAAGCTCGCACCCAAGGCGACCACCGCGGTCGGTGTGCCCACGAAGTAAAGATGATGGAGGGTGCCCAAAACGCCACCGGACATGAAGATGATGGTGGCGAACATGACCGCCGTGGTGGCGGACTTGGGCCCCACCAAACCGAGCTTGACGAAGATCAGCGCCATCACCGCCGCGGCAAAGACTTCGAAGAAGCCCTCCACCCAAAGGTGGACCAGCCACCAGCGCCAATACTCCACTTCAGAAATGTGGGTGTGCTCGTTCCACATCAGCGCCGAGGCGAAGAACAGTCCGATGCAGACGGTGGACAGGAAAAGCAGACCCACTACCGTGCGCATCTCGGTGCGCGGCCCACGCAGGACGGGCCAGAGGGCGCGGCCGACCAGCACCAACCACAACAGCAGACCGATGAAGAGATACCACTGCCAGAAACGCCCCATGTCGGCGTATTCCCAGCCTTGGTGCCCGAACCAGAAGTTGTGCTCCAACCCCAGCTTCTGCATCACGGCCAACCATTGTCCCGTAAAGGAACCGACGACGATGATCAGCAATGAGAAGAAGAGGAAGTTCACTCCGAATCGCTGGAACCGCGGCTCGTGGCCAGACATGGCGGGGGCGATGTAAAGGCCTGTCGCCAGCCACGCCACCGCGATCCAGAGCACTGCCAGCTGGGTGTGCCATGTTCGGGTGATCGAATACGGAAGGATGTCCGACAGCGCGTAACCATAGGCCACCTGCCCTTCCACCTGATAATGGGCCGTAATGGCCCCCAACAGGATCTGCAACAAAAACAGCGCCAGCACTACCCAGAAGTATTTCGCGGTGGCCCGCATGGACGGGGTGATCCGGAGCGTGGCCAGTGGATCCACCGCGGGCAGCGCTGGCTCGTCCTCGTCACGGGTTCTTGCGTGGTGCCATCCCAGCAGAGCGATACCTGCGATCAGGAACAGCACACTGAAGGCCGACCACACCCACAACGACGGCGGAGGGCGATTGCCGATGAGTGGCTCGCTGGGCCAGTTGTTGGTGTAGGTCACGCGCTGGGGGGTCACTCCGGCCTGGTCTGGACCCACGGTCTCGCCGGTCGAACCGGGTCGTTCGGTGCTGGCGCCCCAGGCTGTCCACCAAAAGAAGCCAGTCAGCGCGCGCCGATGGGCTTCGTCGGGCACGGTGTTGTTCTTCATCGCGTAGGCTTCGCGCAGCTCCGCCGTTTCTGGCGCGTTGCCAAACAAGCTCACGTAATGGTCCGCCACTTTGCCCATGGCCTCGGCTCGCACCGCGGGCACGGTGATGGTTTTCGTCTTGGGTTCGAACGTGTTGGGTCGTATCAAGGCTTCAAGGCGTGCGCGCAGCATCCCTTGCTGCTCGGCAGGCAATACCCTGTAGGAAGGCGCCCCCTCCAGCGCTGCCCACGAGTCGAGAATGGCCATCGCCTCGCGATGAAGCCAATCCGCGCTCCAGTCAGGCGCGACATAGCCACCATGGCCCCATATGGAGCCAAGCTGCATGCCACCCATGGATTGCCAGACTTGGCGGCCACGCTCGATGTCGGCGCGCGTGTAGAGCACACGGCCATCTTCAGCGACCACACGCTCGGGCATCGGTGGTGCACTGCGGAAAATCTCAGTGCCAGCCCACAACAACACTGCAAATGAGACAACCAGCAGGGTCCCCAACCCCAACCAAAGTTTCTTCGTTGCGTCCACGCTTCACTCCTTCGTTGCCGATGCCGTTCGGTATGGTGTCCAGCTTAGGTCAATACATTGTGAAGTTATCGCATCAATACATGTTTAGACTGAGATCCAATCGAACGAACAGGCACATGATCCACTACTACTTGCAGATCAAATCGGCGCACGTGTTCTTGGGCCTGCTCGTAGCGGCCTTCTTCCTTCTTTCGTTTACAACGTCGTCCATCACGCAGCTCAGATCCATACAAACCCCGGTAAAATACCTGACCTGGACAGTGGACGTTTCGCTATTGACGGCGGCGATGATGCTGTTGACCATCCTTCCGGGCGCTATGTATGCCAATGGATGGCTGCTCGTCAAGTTGGTGGCGCTGGCGGGCTTCGTGGGTTGCAGGCACGCGATGACGACCGAACGGCCACCGCTTCTACCCCGCTGGAGCTGGCTGTTGGCCGGTGGTGCGTTGCTGGCGTATGCCTACAGCGTGGCGCGTGCGCATCACCCTCTCGGCATCTTCGCGAACTTCATCACGTGACGACACCCTCCCCTGCATCCTGCCAGCAGACAACGGAGCCCCACCCATGCTCCACAAATCCGAAATTGATGCCAGGCTGCGTGCGATCGAGGCGGAAATCCCCCGCCTGCGCCAGAACATGAACACGCTTTACCGCGCCTTCGAGGATCGTGCGGATCGTTTGTGCTGCGAAGTAGAACCCGAGTGCCAGCAGTACGTGCTCGACAACTTTACGCCATGGTGGAACGTGCTGGAATCAATGCCTGACGGCTGGATTCCGCTTCCCGGCATTTCTACGGGCGTCACCAGCAGTTGGCGGGTCAACAGGGCGCCGCGCTCTGCTGCTCGCAGCGCGGCATCCACGTTCCTTGTCAGCCGGGGATCGTGGCTGACCCGCATCGTGATCAGTTCCAGCGCATTGATCACGACGCCGAGCAGATTGTTGAAATCGTGTGCGAGTCCCATGGTCAGCTTGCCGATGGCTTCCATCTTCTGCGCCTGTAGCAGGGCCGCCTCGGCCTCGCGCAGGCGTTGCTGTGCCTGTACTAGCTCGGTGATGTCGCGGGTCACCTTCGCGTAGCCGACCAGTTCATCGCCCACCCAGGTCGGGTCGATGACGACGCTGGCGAAGAACCGGATGCCATCCTTGCGTAGACGCCAGCCTTCCGCAGAAAAGCGACCGTCATTCCGGGCCGCATCCAGACCACGTTGCGGCAAACCCGCGGCCACATCTTCGGGCGTACAGAAGCGCGAGAAGTGGGTGCCGACGATCTCCTGGGGCGAATAACCCTTGATGCGCTGCCCGCCCGGATTCCACGTCTTAACGTATCCATTGGGGTCGAGCATATAGATCGCGTAGTCCGTGACGCTGTCGAGCAACAGACGGAACTGGGTCGCCTCATCCGACAACGGGCAGCATGGTGCCAGCATTGGCTCGTCAAGCTGATCCATGACGATCGACGGTAAGTATGCGGACGTGAATGCGATGTAGGTATGCGGCACCGCACAAGGAACTATCGCGGCCCGCGTTCCTCCCGCGAACGCGCCCGGTGGTCGCTGACCAGCGAACTGACGACGATGCCCGCACCAAGCGCCACACCCAGCAGGAACAGCAGCAATGCGACGACGGGATAGCCCCACAGGGTATGCGCGGACGGCACGCGCATCATCATCGCCGAAGCCAGGATCAGCGCCGCTGTGATGACGCCCACCGAGATGCGGTTGGCGATCTTCTGGAGATTCTCCATCAACCGCGATTCCTCCAGACCGGTCAGACGCATCTGCAGGCGATTCTCGGCTACCAACGAGAGAATGTCCGACACCTTTCGGGGACCGTCGCGCAGCAGCGCCTGCACTTCCATCATCTCGCTGGCCAGGCTCGGCGATGACAGCGATTTACGCAGGCGCGCGCGCATCACGTGCTGCAGCTGGTCTTCCACCACGCGTTGCGTATCGAGTGCTGGCGCCAACAGGTAGCAGGCCGTATCGAGATTCAACAGTGTCTTGCCAAGCAGACTCAATTCCGGCGGAGGCCGAAGTCCGCATTGCATGGCGATGCGCACCAGGTCGAGCACCACCCGTCCCTCGGACATCGACGATTGGTGCGCGCCGTAGCGCGCGATCAGCTGTCCCACTTCCCGCAGGAACTTCGGCTCGTCGTAGTCTTCCAGGCGGATGCCCAGTGAGATGCACTCCTCGGCGACCTGCTCGCCGCGCCCGTCCACAGCGGCGAAGAGCAGCTTGAGCAGGCGATCGCGCTGGCGCGGCGGCACGTTGGCGACCATGCCGAGATCGAACACCGCCAGGCGACCGTCCTCGGTCACCCTCAGGTTGCCCGGGTGCGGGTCCGCGTGGATCTCGCCATGCACGAACATCTGGTCCAGATAGCCGCGCAGCAGATCCTCCGCCAGCGGGGTCATGTCCTGCTCGGTGCGTCGCAGTCCGGAAATCTCGTCCACCCGACGTCCGTCGGCCAGCTCCATGGTCAACACACGCTTGGCCGTGTAATCCCATACGGGGGCCGGCACCCACAACTGCCGGAACGGCGCCAAGTGCTCGCGGAAACGCTCCAGGTTCTCCGCCTCGGCGACATAGTCCAGCTCGGCCGTCAGCGAGCGGGAAAACTCCCCAAGCCACTCGGAGAAACGCACGTGGCGTCCGATATCGGTGAAGCGATCCGCGGTGCCGGTGATGCCACGCAACAGTTCCAGGTCCGCCATCAGCTGCTGCGCCACGCCGGGCCGCTGCACCTTGACCGCGACCTCGCGTCCATCGCGCAGTCGCGCCCGGTGGACCTGCGCCAAGGACGCACACCCCAGCGGCACCTCCTCGAAGCTGGCATAGGCCCTATTGACCCTAACACCCAGCGCGTCTTCCACCTGCTCCCGGATCACGTCGAAGGGAACCGGCGTGACATCCTCCTGCATGCGCTCCAGCGCGGACGCATAGGCCGGCGGCACCAGGTCCGGACGCGTGGACAGCATCTGGCCCAGCTTCACGAACGTCGGGCCGAGCGCCTCGAGCTCATCGGCGAACTGTTCGGAACTTCCATCATCGTCGCCGCCCTCGTCGAGCATCGTGGGCTCCAGCGAGAGGCCGTTGAATACGCCCGATTTCCTGTAGCGGAACAGGAAGCGCAGGATCGCGGCCCGGCGCGGCAGTTTGCCTTCGACGGCCGAGGAGGTAGCTGGGGTCATGGCGTCTCCACGCGTTCTTTCTTGCAGGCGATGTTTTTCGCCTGCATGCGGTGATCGTGGAGTGAACGGACGACACCACGTCCCCGCAAGGATGATGGAGGTCGCGGAGGCGCGTTCTAGTGCCCCTAAGCCATTAACCGCTATGCGACCGCGGCAGACAGCGCCTTCAGCACGTCATCCACGCACGCAGGGTTGGTGATCCAGGCGGCACCGGCATGAAGCGAGGGAGCGATGTCGGGCTCATAGCCAGTCAGGAGCACGATCGGCACGCCGAGCGACACCAGCGCGTCCGCCCATCTCAAGCACGGCCTACCATCCAGGTCCAGATCCAGTAGCGCGACCGTGGGCGGTTTCGTCATCGAAGCGTGGAACGCGGGGTAGGCGCTCGCGAACGGGCCAAGCACACTGCCGCCCTCGCCCGTCACCAACACCACCCTTACGCTGCTTTCACTCGGCACGTCGTAGAATCAGGCCAACGGAGCTCGCTGGAGCGTGAGGCCCCCTTCTCACTCTTGGATCGGGAAGATCGCCGTGGGTACTGCGATGCCGATCGACGATGACCGCGGCAAGCGTGGAGAGATGGCACAGCTTGCTGTCGAAGAAGGTTCTGGTCGTAGCCTCCCTACGATGCGTTTCCTATGAGAGGAGCTGAGATCCTTCTGCCTCTTTTCGGCGGAGTGCAGGGCGCATCAGCCAACATAGCGACGCCCCGTTGGCAATCAGCATTCGAGATCAACCTGTGGCTTTCGCACTAGAGGCCTTCGCGAAGCGCTCAAGGGGTTGTCCAATATCAGCGATCGATTCAAGAGTGTCAGGTAATGAGTCGACCTTGATCACGCGGGAAGATGACGCCGCGGCATTGGACCTCAAGAGCTTCCTGTAGACGAATGCACTTTCGTGGCGCCTAGCGGGCGGCAGCGCCGCAGCAGTCTTAGCGTGGCGACGGCGCCACCGCGAGCATTCGTAGGCCCGAGGACTATTCCTAGCATTGATCCACCGCTCGACAAACCGCTTTGCCTGAGCGACGCTCGCCGCCTTGGAGTGGAACTCCTTCTGCCACCACTTCAGCTTCGTGGTGCCGTCAGCCTTGATGGCCGCTACGCACGCGTAGTTCTGATAGAGGTTGGCTCCGCCGTCTGCGTTGTCTGACCAGCGGTAGGATTGGGGAAGCGCCATAGAGCGATCTTCGGCCCGTTGTTTCCCAGAAGCTGAGACGGCGCGAACCGTCCGCCTAGAGCTCCCGCACCGTCAGTTCTCCCGATAGGATCGGCCGTGCCACGATGTAGTAGTCGTCCCGGTCGAATTGGCCCGCGTCGCCCTTGATCCGCCTAGCCTCCCGCAAGGATCCGGCGCTCCCAAGGTAGTTCCAATGGTCAATGACATGGAGTTGGCGAAGCTTCCCGTCGCGCTCCTCGATCGCCACTCTGCCCTTGTAGGGCCACCTGGCAACTTCGATCCCCCTGAGCGCCGTCAGCAGGCGTTCGTCGTGGTCGCTTCCGGCCTCCTTCCCGGCGCAGGCTCCGCGGCAGCGGCCGATTGAATGGCGGAAGCAGGGGCGGCCGGCCGGCGTCCGTTCTAGGCCAATGCGCGCGCAACAGAGCTCGTGTTCGTCCGCCAAAGCTCTAAGCCTTTCCATAGCGGCCATCTTGCTGCCGAAAAGGCCATAAAGGTTCGTCCGGAGACGAAAGTTGGGCTCGTTGGAGAACGCGTAACGCACCCCTCCCAGATCCAGCGCTATCGAGCAGATCCGATGAGTCCGCCTCAGCTTCTTGTTGTAGAGCGGCTGCAGCGTCTTGATCTGGTGGGCCTCCAGGAGCTGCGCGCCCAAGTCGCCGGCCGTTCGAACATGCGTTATCCGGCGCGTCTGGGACAGCATCCGGGCCTCGCCAGGCTCTCGCAGGTGGCTCAGCACCCGTGTCCGGAGATCGACGCTCTTGCCAATGTAGAGGGGGACGGACTGCCCCTCCCCGTGGAACTGGTACACGCCAGGCGCCTTAGGCAGCTCGGCCGCCAGCTCACGGAGGTGGCTGGGGTACTCGTAGGGGAACTTCTCTCGTTCTTGGCGACGAAACAACATAACGTGCGTAGCGTATGGGGCACCGGCCAGCTGCGATCGTCTGGCGCGAACGTCGCAGCAATTGCGACGGTAGCGAAGCCTAGCCGCCCAGAGCGTCCCTCGCTATTAGTTTTTCGCTGAACGGCAAGCGATCGATAGTCCGACCTTGACGGCCCATCCACGGCCGCTGAGTAACGTGTGGCTATCCATCACCACGGATCGTGACTATGGCCGCCCCCATTGACCTCCCTCCTGCATATGTCTGGCACGCTGATGAACACGGCCAGCACACGCTTCTGCTCAAAGACTGCCCTATCGTGACAGTCGGCCCCATGGGCGCTGGCTGGCTCATCCGGGTCGTGCTGAAGGGGCACGGGATCGAACCTCTGGAATACGCCGTGCGCTCTCTGGACCGTGGGAAGGGCTGGGCACAACGCTGGGTGAAGCAGCGGGAGCGCTTGGTCGCGAGGGCCTGCGGGCAGCCCGTGGAGCCGTCCCGTCCCCTCTCGTCGACTTTTGGCGGAAGACGAAAGGCGGCCTGAGATGGGACCTCCCCTCCCCCGTTCGTTCTATGCTCGCGACCCGCGAATCGTCGCCCCCGAACTGCTCAATAAGCTGATCGTAGTGGCTGACGGCCGGGCGGGACGGATCGTCGAGGTCGAGGCCTACTGCGGCTCAGAGGATCCAGCTGCCCACACCTACCGCGGCAAGACGGCCCGCAATGCCACCATGTTCGGGGAGGCAGGCCACCTCTATGTCTATTTCAGCTACGGGATCCACTGGTGCGCCAATACCGTGTGTGGCGAAGTTGGCCAAGGTTTCGGGGTGCTCTTGCGCGCCATCGAGCCTGTCCAGCGCCTGGAGGCGATTCAAGAGGCCCGCGGGCTCCCAAGACGCGCGGTCGACCTAGGAAATGGGCCAGGCAAGCTGGCGCAAGCATTGGGTATCACAGGTGAGCTCAACGGCGCGGACCTCGTCACGGTGGATCGCGGGGTATGGGTGGCGGATGACGGGATCCCACCGCCGGCCAAGCCTGCAACGACCCCCCGGGTCGGGATATCCAAAGGCCGGGAGCACCCATGGCGCTGGCACGTGCTGGGGAATCCGTACGTTTCCCGCGCCCCGAGGCTCCCCCCGGCGAATCTCACGCCGTGACTACGAACTGAGGTGCACAGTCGGCCCATGCTAACCGCCGAGCAGATCCGCGAACGTCTGGACGAAGCCGAGGCCGCCATCCGGGATGGTCAGGTCGGCAGCAATCCGCACGAGTTCATCGAGGCCCTCTGGGCGCAAGTCCAAGAGGAAGCTCCACCAGAGCTGAAGGTGGAGGTATACGACCGCCTCCTTGAGCTAAGCGGCTTGCTCGGCATTCGGGATACGACTCTCGCCCAAGAGCGCCTGGGCGGCCCGCTCTGGGACATGTTCTTGGCTGCGCTTGAAGAATTTCCCGACGCCACCCAGGACGAGGCAGCATTTTGGCGAGCCGTGGACTCGGCTAAAGCACCGTTGTTCGACGGATGCACTGAGGAGTGCGGTGCGGAGATAGAGGAAGCCGTCCAAGCAGAACTGAACCATCGCGGGCTGGCTACCCCGAGAGAGTTTGAGCCCTAGTTCAAGCTGAGCGCGCGCGGAAAGAGCGGCAAGTGCTGGGCGCTCAAACTCATATCGTCCAGCTCGGAGTTACTGAACATTGGAGAAAACGTATAGAAAGAATCATGCGACCAGTTGGTCGGGTTTGCTTCTTTGTCAGCAGCAACGTCATCAAAGAATAGTCGGCTTGTGGACCGGCCAGAGTTCTGTAGACACTCAGTCGCCGCTCTGCGCGTAGCGCCTTTCAAACTCTACCGGTGACAGTCCGCCAGCGGAACCATGCCGGCGGATCGGGTTGTAGACCGGGCCACGACGCGCCAGCGCCCGACATTCGCCCTGGGTGATCTCGTAAGTGGTCCCCTGCTCTGTCAGACACGTGCAGGTGAAGTCCTGCCACTTGCCATTGGCGTCCTCGCCCTGCATGGAACTCAGGCAATACAGCTGCGGGTCGGCGGTGACTCGCCGATCATCGAATGCCGGCGCGGTCCACGGCATCGCACCGAAGCGCGGAAGGTGATCTTTGGCGTAGTCGGTCAACGTCTCCCAGCGGGGTTCCTGCTTACCCGAACGCGAACCAGACGTTGAGGCGTCTCCATCACTTTGGTGATGCTGGCATCTCCGTTGCGTAACAGCAGGCACTACGCGCCGGGAAGGAATAGGTCACCAAGGTCATCTGTGATGATGGACTTCTTGACCAACGCAGGCACGCGTACTTAACGGAGCATCTTCAGTCTGATGCAGGCCGATGAGCATGGCTGTAAACCACATATCGTCCCGCACGCAGAAAACCTATCAACGTCATCCCGCATCCCGTCGCCAGGTCCACCGCCAACGCCGTGGGTGCCGACATCGCGGCCAGCAGCGGGAAGCCGGCCGTCGCGGCCTTCGCCACCATCTCGTAGCTCGCGCGGCTGGTGACCAGCGCGAAGCCCGATCCCGGATCGACACCTTCGCGCCGCATCGCGCCGATCAACTTGTCCAGCGCGTTGTGGCGACCGACATCCTCGCGGACCAGGACCAGCGAGCCATCCGTCCTCGCCCATGCCGCCGCGTGGATCGCACCGGTGGCCGCATTCAACGGCTGCCGTTGCTCGATCTGGCGCAGCGCCACCTCCAGCGCGGAAGATGCGATGGCACTCCCCTGCCCCACGGCCGCAGGTTGTCTGACCACATCCTCCAGATGCCGGTGACCGCAGATGCCGCAGCCACTGCGGCCTGGCAGCCAGCGCTGCGGATCCACGGCACGTGCAGGCAAGGGATCGCGTGTGCGGAGATCCAGCTGGATGCCCTCCAGCAACGACTGCAGGACCACCGAAACGGGATCGGCCGATCCCAGCCCGAGTTCGGTCAGCGCGAAGCCGTGCGCGAAATCCTCCAGGTCGCACGGCGACACCATCATCACCGCCAACGGCTCGCCGTTGCAGTGGATCGCCAGAGGAACCTCCTCGGCCACCTGGTCACGGCGCACGGCCGACACGCCACCGGAGACCTCGACGACCTCGCGCCAGGCCACTCCGTCGACGCGATCAGCCGGCATGGACGGCCGGATCGTCGAGCTTGCTCACCATGACGGGAATCGACTTGTAGGCTGGCGTGCCCGAGTGCGGATCGTGGCTGTCCAACGGCACCAGCCGGTTGCCTTCCGGGTAGTACATCGCCGCCGAGCCGCGCGGGAGATCGTATTCCACGGCGATGAAGCCCGAGAGCCGGCGCACCGCGTCACCGACGCGCGATTCCACTTCGATCCGGTCGCCCAACTGCAGGCCACGCGCCCGCATGTCGTCGCGGTTGAGGAACACCACGTCGCGCCGCCCACTGACGCCGCGGTAGCGGTCGTCGAAGCCGTAGATGGTGGTGTTGTACTGATCGTGCGAACGCACCGTGGTCAGCGTCAGCAGGGCGTCCCCCTCGCCTGGCGGGTCCTCGCCCAGCCCGGGCGCGACCAGGAAACGCGCCTTGCCCGCCGGGCCCCAGTCGCGCTCCGATGCGCCGATGTACAGCCGGAACCCGCCCGGCTCGCGCACGCGCCGGTTGAAATCCCTGAAGATGGGAAACACCGCTTCGATATCGTCGCGGATGCGGTCGTAATCGCCGACCAGCCCATCCCAGTCCACCTTCGTGTGCGGCAGCGTGGCCTTGGCGATGCCGGCGACGATGGCGGGTTCGGACAGCAGGTGCTCGGACGCCGGCGGCAATCCGCCCTGCGAGGCGTGCACCATCGACATCGAATCCTCCACCGTCACCGATTGCAGGCCGCTGACCTGCACATCGCGCTCGGTGCGGCCCAGGCACGGCAGCAGGAACGCCTGCCGGGCGGGGATCAGGTGCGAGCGGTTCAACTTGGTGGCGACATGCACGGCCAGGTCCAGATTGCGCATCGCCGGGATCGTGGTGTCCGGGTCCGGCATCGCCACGGCCAGGTTGCCGCCCATGCAGACGAGCGCACGCGAGCGCCCGTCGCGGATGGCACGCACGGCGTCCACCGCATCGTGGCCATGGGTGAGCGGGAACGCGAAGCCGTAACGCTGCCTGATGGCATCGACCAGCGCCTGCGTCGGCTTTTCCGTGATGCCCACCGTGCGGTCGCCCAGCACGTTGGAGTGACCGCGGATCGGTGCGATGCCGGCGCCGGGCTTGCCGATGTTCCCGCGCAGCAGCAACAGGTTGGCCATCTGCTGCACGTTCTGCGTGCCACGGCGGTGCTGGGTCATGCCCATGCCGTAGCAGAGGATCACCCGCTCGGCCTGGGCATAGAGGCGTGCGGCCGCGGCGATGTCGTCGCGCGACAGGCCCGAATGTGCCACCACGTCGTCCCACGACGTCTGTGCCAGGTCGTCGCGAAGCGCGTCCAGGCCCTCGGTGTGTTCGGCGATGAAGGCATGATCCAGCACGCCGGCACCGCCGGCAGCCAGATCCACTGCGTCGGCCTCCAGCAGCCACTTCATCATGCCTTTCAGTAGTGCCAGGTCGCCGCCGATCTTCACCTGGTAATAGGTCTGGGCGATCGGGGTGGCGGTGTTGGTCAGCATCTCCCCGGGATGCTGCGGCGAGGTGAAGCGCTCCAGGCCGCGTTCGCGCAGCGGATTCACCGCCACGATGGGCACGCCCCGCTTCGATACCTCGCGCAGTGTGGACAGCATGCGCGGGTGGTTGGTGCCGGGATTGTGGCCGAAGCTGAAAAGCGCGTCGCACAGGGCGAAATCGTCCAGCGTCACCGTGCCCTTGCCCACGCCGATAGATGCGGGCAGGCCCACGCTGGTGGCCTCGTGGCACATGTTGGAGCAGTCGGGGAAGTTGTTGGTGCCATACTCGCGCACCATCAGCTGGTACAGGAAGGCCGCTTCGTTGGAGGTGCGGCCGGAGGTGTAGAACTCGGCCATGTCCGGATGCGGCAACGCCCGCAGCGCCGCGCCGATGCGGGCGAAGGCTTCGTCCCAGCGGATCGGCACGTAGCGGTCCGCATCGGCGTCGTACGCCATTGGATGCGTCAGCCGGCCTTCGTCCTCCAGCGCGTGGTCGCTCCATTCCCACAGTTCCGCCAGCGTGTGGCGTGCGAAGAAGTCCGGTGTCGCGCGCTTGCCGGTAGCTTCCCACGACACCGCCTTGGCCCCGTTCTCGCAGAACTCGAACGACGAGGTGTGCTGCGGATCCGGCCATGCGCAGCCCGGGCAGTCGAAACCGGTGGGCTGGTTGACGCGTCGCAGGGCGGCGGTTTCGCGGCCGACCGCCATCTGGCCCTTCACCGCGCGTGCGACGGCCGCGAGCGCGCCCCATCCGCCGGCTGCGCCGTCGTACTCGTCGATGCCCGGGACCTTGCGTTCACTCATCGGATCCCTGCCCTTGCATGTCGGAAAAAGAGACGCCTGCAGGATACCCGATGGCTTCGCACGGCATGCATGCGTCATGCATGCGTGGCGCCCGTGAACCGGACGCTCAGCATCGGGTTGCTAGCATGTGGACCTCCCCTGCCCCGGTACCGCCTGCCTCCCGTGATCCGCCTCCTGCTTCCGCTCACTGCCCTGCTCGCCAGCGTTGCGCTGCTGCTGGGTGGAAATGGCCTGCTTGGAACGCTGCTGGCCATGCGCAGCCAGGCGGAAGGTTGGGGCGAGCGCACGACGGGCCTGGTGATGTCGGGCTACTTCGTCGGCTTCTTCCTGGGTACGTTCACGGCGCCGCCTCTGATCCGCCGCGTCGGCCACATCCGTGCATTCGCGTTCCATGCCGCGCTCGCGGCGGCGGCGGTGCTGGTGTACCCGCTGTGGAGGGAGCCTGTCGGATGGATGCTGCTGCGCGTGGTCACCGGCATGTCGCTGGTCGGACTGTGCACGGTGATCGAAAGCTGGTTGAATGCGCAGGCCGCGCCCGAGCATCGCAGCCGCGTGTTCGGCGTGTACATGGTGGTCTCGCTGCTCGCCCTGGCGGCCGGCCAGCTGTTGCTCGACCTGCAGCCTCCGCGCAGCCCGGTGCTGTTCAGCGTCGTGGCGATCCTGTTCGCGCTGGCCATCCTGCCGGTCAGCGCGACACGGCTTTCGCCGCCGGTGATGACCGTCGCTCCGAAGGTGCACCTGCTGGAGATCTGCCGGGCAGCGCCGAGTGCGGCCGCCGGCGCGGTGCTCGCCGGCCTGGCGCTGGGCGCGTTCTGGGGCATGGGCGCCGTGTATGCGGCCTCGCTGGGGCTGGATCGCGCAGGCGTCGGTACCTTCATGGCCGTGAGCATCATCGGCGGCGCCGCCCTGCAGTTGCCGATCGGCCGCCTGTCCGATCGTGGCGACCGCCGCAGCACGTTGGCGCTGGTCGCCGCCGCAGGCGCGGCTACCGCCCTGCTCGCGCTGCGCTTCGAGAGTCAGGCGCACGCCCTGTTCTTCCTGTTCGGCGGTCTGGCATTCGCGCTGTATCCCCTGGCCGTCGCGCACCTGCTGGATCGTCTGCCGGGCGAACAGCTGCTCGCAGGCTGCAGTGCGTTGCTGCTGCTCAACGGCATCGGCGCCGCGATCGGGCCCGCCGTGGCCGGTGCGCTGATGCAGCGCTTCGGTGCGGAGGCACTGCCGCTGTTCTTCGCCTGCACCCTGGGCCTGTTGGCACTGGTGGCCGGCGGCCGCCGCCTGTTCAAGGCGCGCCGGCTGCTGCATCCAGGCCGGTTCCACCCCATGCTGCGCACCACGCCGACCGCGCTGGAGATGCTGCCGGAGATTCCCGATACGGCCGACCACGGACGCGGGGAACCGGCGCGGAATTGATCCCGATCAATGCGGGGGAAGATGCGGCGCCCTAGCCTGTGCCGCATGGGCAAAGTCTCCCCTTCCCCCCTGTTCGATGCGGACCTGCTGCGGCGCTACGACACGCCGGGCCCCCGCTACACCTCCTATCCGACCGCGCCGCAGTTCAGCGGCAACTTCGGTGCACAGCAGTTGCGCGAGCATGCGCGGGCGAGCAACCAGCAGGAACACGCGCGGCCGCTGTCGCTGTACGTGCACATCCCGTTCTGCACCAGTCCGTGCTTCTACTGCGGCTGCAACCGCGTGATCACCCGCGACAAGGCCCGCGGCGAGGTTTACCTGGACTACCTGTACCGCGAGATCGCGCGGATGGCGCCGCTGTTCGACAGTGGCCGTCCCGTGGTCCAGCTGCACTTTGGTGGCGGCACACCGAATTTCCTTACCCCGGCCCAGATCGCGGACTGCGTGGCCGAACTGCGCAGCCAGTTCAGCTTCGCACCGCGCGAGACGATGGATTTTTCCATCGAGCTGGATCCGCGCTTCGTCACGCCGGATGACATCGCCGAACTCGCGAAGGTGGGCTTCAACCGGGCCAGCCTGGGCGTGCAGGATTTCGACCCGAAGGTGCAGAAGGCGGTCAACCGCGAGCAGAGCGTGGAGGACACGCTGGCCATCGTGGCCGCGTGCCGCGAGCACGGCATGCGGTCGGTCAACATCGACCTGATCTACGGCCTGCCCAAGCAGACCCGCGAAGGCTTCGAGCGCACGCTGGACATCGTGGTGCAGGCGCGTGCGGACCGCATCGCCGTGTACAGCTATGCGCACCTGCCGCAGCTGTTCAAGCCGCAGCAGCGCATCGTGCTGGAGGATCTGCCCAGCGCGGAGGACAAGCTGGCGCTGCTGCAGTGCGCGATCGAGCGCCTGGGCGCGGCCGGCTACGTGTACATCGGCATGGACCATTTCGCGCTGCCGGAGGACGAACTGGCGCGCGCGCAGGCACGCGGCGACCTGCACCGCAACTTCATGGGCTACACCACCCATGCCGACAGCGACCTGATCGGGTTCGGCGTGAGCGCCATCAGCCACATCGGCGACAGCTTCAGCCAGAACCCGCGCGACATCGCCAGCTGGGAACGCGCCATCGACGACGGTCGCCTGCCGGTCTGGCGCGGGATGCCGCTGGACCGTGACGACGTGCTGCGCGCGGAGGTCATCCAGGAATTGATGTGCCACGGGCGACTGGACTACGCACGCGTGGGACGGCGCTATGGCATCGACTTCGCGGAGTACTTCGCCGACGCCCTGCCCCGCCTGCAGGCGCTGGCCGACGACGGCCTGCTGACCTTCACGCGGGTGGGTTTCCAGGCCACGGCCAAGGGCCGCCTGCTGCTGCGCGTGATCGCGATGTGCTTCGACCGCTACCTGCCGGCCACGCCCGCCCCCGACGCACCCCGGTTCTCCCGTACCGTCTGATACTGCCGACGCCGACGATCAGCGGCAGGCGTCGTGGACGCGGTCGTCCAGGCGACGGCTGGTGGCGAAGTCCCGGCGCAGCCCCAGCCGCGCGTGCGCCCTGTCGCGGGCCTGCCGCGCGCGTTCGCAGGCGGCCGGGTCGCGATACAGCGAGATCACCGCGCCCTGGGCCGCCGCGCCACGGCGTGGCTTGTGGTCAGCACGTCGGCTAACGGTGGTGCGCGGCTTCGCCGACGTCGGGGGCGCGATGGGGCCGGCGTCCGTCTGCGTAGAGGGTTTGTCCGGATACTCGCGCCTCCATTCGGTGTGCTGCGTGGTCGGGCATGGACTGGCCTGGTAGTGCGCCTGGCCGGCGTGGTCGCGGCACTTGTAGACGGGACCGCTGCCCCAGGTGGACGAGCCCAATGCGATGAGCACGCAGGCCAGCAGCAGGCGTCCTGCAGGGGCATGGGAGCGGGACATGGCGCGTTCCTCGACGGCGGGCACGCAGGATCGCGCGGAGCATCCGGGCGTGGCATCGGCGCACGCCGCATGCGGGCATCGGATTTTTCCGCGCATTCACTGCGCCATCACCCCCTGCCATGCGAGAACCGCGTCATTCCATTGCAGGAGCAACACCATGACCAGCGCCTATCTGTACCTCAATGCGGCGATCTACCTGCTGCTGGCCGTGTGGTGCACGCTGGCACCCACGCGCACCGCCGCAGCCGTCGGCTACGCATCGATGACGCGGTCCGGGCAGACCGAGTATCTGACCATCTACGGTGGCCTGCAGCTGGGCCTGGCCTTCCTGTTCGCGTGGTTCGCCTGGACCCAGCAGATGCGCACGGGCCTGGTGCTGGCGATGGCGCTCTACCTGCCCATCGTGCTGTTCCGCAGCGTCGCCCTGCTGCGCTGGTGGCCGGTGGAAACCGCCACGCTCGCGCTGGCGGTGACCGAGTGGCTGATGCTGGCGGCGGCCTTTGGGTTGTGGTGGCAGGGCCGGTCCGTCTGAACCAGGCGCGGCGAGCGCGCCTCAGAAGTTGATCGGAACGCGCGCGGTGAGCGTCAGGTCCGGTGTGTCGCGGGTCACGCCCACGCCGAGGGCGACGTTCAACGAGATGCGGTCGCTGAAGCGGTATGTGCCGCCCAGCAGCAGCGTGCCCAGCGTGGTGCGCACGGCGCCGGCGACTTCCCGCCCGTCCTGCTTGGTCTTGCCGACGATGCTCTGGTCGTAGCCGATGCTGATGGCGGCCTTCTCGTTCAACGCCAGGCCCATGCCCAGATTGAAGCCGATGATGTCGCCAGCCTTGATGTCGCCGAGGAACTCGGTCTGCCCGCCCAGCACGCGGCGCGAGACGTTGCTGCGCTTGAAGTTGTGCAGATAGCTGAAGCTGCCGAAGAACACCACCGGGTCGGAGGGATACAGCCAGGTCAGGCCGGGTTGTACCGCGTTGAAGCCACTGCCTGTCGGCAGGTCCAGCGGCAGGCCGGTGCCGGTGGTGTTGGCCACGCAGCGGGTCACGCAATCGGTGGTCACGTCGAACAGGTCCTGTCCCGTCCTGCTCTTGTAGCGCAGCCAGGCGATGTAGAACGGCTTGTCGGGGCCGCCGCGGTTGAGCTGGTAGCGGCCGGTGACCTCCACGTCGCCGATGCCGCTGCCGCGCGCGTTGAACACGCGGTCCTGCGCCGAGCCGGTGAAGATCTCGCGGCTGACGGTGTCGCTGTGGATGTAGACGTACGGCACCTTGGCTTCCACCTCCATGCGCCGGCTCACGCCATAGCGGCCGGTCAGCGTGGCCACGGCGGTGGTGGTCTTCACCTGGCGCACGTCGATCAGGCCGATCAGGATGGCCGGGATGATGGTGTAACCCACCAGGGCGACGCGGTCGTTGGCCGAGTAGCCGTACTGAAGGGCCGGCTCCAGCACCAGTTTGTTCTTGGGCGTCAGCACGCCGGGCTGGTCGAAGATCTGCGCCACTTCCGGCGGACGCGAGTCGCTTTCGGGCGCCTGCCCCACGCGCTGCGGCGCCTGCGTGCCGTCCGCCTGCTGTGCAGGCGCACCGGCCTGCACGACCTGCACGCCCTGCGCGGCGGACGCAGGTGGCGGCGAGGGACCGACCACGATGTAGGTGGGCTCGGGCGCCGGCGTGTCGCGGAAGGTCGGCGCCTGGTTCAGCGACGGCACGATGACCGGCGCCGGCGCGCCGCGTGCGCGCGCATTGGCCAGGATTTCCTCGTTCAGCGCATTCTGCAGGCTGAAGATCTGCTGCTCCTGCGCCAGCATCGCCTCGCGCATCTGCTGCAGGCGCTGGGTCTGTTCGTTGAGCTGCCGTTGCAGCGCGTCCAGGCGTGCGTCGGCGGTGATCTCGTAGGGCTGCAGGGGGACCGGCGGTACCGGAGGGGCGGGATCGACCGCCACCTGCGCCCTCGCCTGTCCGGCCTGCACGCCCAGGCCCACGGCAAGCGCCAGCGGTGCCACTTCGATCAGAGACGTCCCTTTCATGGTGTTCCCCTTCGTGTGCGTGGAGGACGGCGTGCGGATCAGGGGCCGCCCGGCGCGCGGATCAGCGCATCGGTCAGCGCGCCGTTGGCATTGAGGCTCTGGTAGGCGCCCAGCGTGTCCACGCCCACTTCGATGCGGGTGAGCGTGCGGATGTCCTGGTCGTCCAGCGTGTTCTGGATGACCAGCCCGCCGGCGACCTGGGCCGGATCGAAGCGGTTGCCGTCGCCGATCTGCACCACCATGCCGCGGTTGAAGTCGGCCAGGGCCTGGGCCTGCTCGGGCGTGATGCGCGCCACGTCGGGAATCTGTACGGCGATGCGCGCGGTCAGTTCGCCATTGAGGAAGACCACGCGCTCGATGCCGAACGACAGCATCATGCCCGACGGCATCTGGAAGCCGCCGCGCATCTGCGCCAGCCGCGCCGGATCCACCGGCTGCCATTCGGTGCCCAGTTCGCCGCCCTGCCCGCGCGCGCCAGAGGGAACCAGCAGTACCGCCAGCAGCAGCGCCAGGCGAAGGGCCGGGTGTCGTCTTGCGTCCATGTCAGATGTCTCCTGGGCCGCGCCGGGGCACGGTGACGTTGCGCAGGCCATCGCGCTGGATTCCCATGTCGAGCGGCGCCGGAGGAGCGGTCTGCCAGTCGCGGGCCTGGTTGAAGCGGGCGCGTTGGCGCTGGTTGTGCACCACGAACATCACCCGGTTGTCCCACAGCGCTTCGAAGCGCGAGCGCGGCATCGCGCGCGTGCCCCGTGCCGGATCGCCCAACAGCACGCGGCCGTCGCGCAGCCCCTTCACCACGACGAAATGGCGGTAGCCGCGATCGTTGAGCAGCACGATCGCCGGCACGTTCTCCTGCTGCAGCTTGTCCAGCGGCAGCTCGAAGCCATCCGCCTCGTAACCCTTGGAGCGAAGGTAGCGGCGCATGTCCAGCAGCGAGAAGCCTTCCTTGCGGATGCGCGCCTGGTCGCCGTTGTTGTACATCTGCACGAACACGTCCACTTCGCTGACCGGATGCCCGTACTGGTGCGTCAGCAGCGTGGCCGTGGCCGCGGAGCCGCAGCTGAAGTCGTACTGCTGCGGCAGCGTGGTCTTGAAGCGCGCTTCCTTCAGGCTGGTCAGGCGGACGTTGTAGGCGCCGCCGGGCACGCGCACGTCGCTGGTCGCGGCCGATGCGCCGCCCAGTACGGCGAACGCGCAGGCCAGTGCCGCGTAGGCAGGCCTTCGCCAGGACCGGACGCGACGTTTCATTGCGGGCCGCCGGCGAAGTCGACGGTCACGATCATCGCGTTCTGGATCAGCACGTTGCTGCCGGAATTCTGGATGACCGTGTTGATGCCGCTGGCGTTGCTGAAGGCGCCGTCGGCGATGCTGTTGGTGCCGCTGGTGATGTGGTGCGCCGTGTTGTCGTCCACGGAACCATCGACATCGATGAGGTTCTCGGTCTGGCTGCCGTCGCCGCCCCGCAGGGCGGACAGCCGGTCCACCGCGACGGCGTGGCCCAGTTCGCTGACCGCCACGACCGGGAGCTCCGGTGCGGGGGATTCGAGCACGAGCACGGGTGCCTGTGCGGCGCCGGTCGCGATGCCGTCTTCGGCCGAAGCGGCGAACGCCAGGACGAGCAATCCACAGGTTGCGATGCGCAACCCGGCCTGTTGGTGCGTATGCATGGTCAGTCTCCCTTGCCATGCGTCCACCGTGCGGCCTCAAGGCGCCCCGCCGCGAAGCGGGGCGCCCGGCGTCCGCGCGGAGCGTCCCGGCCGTGGGGGCCGGGACGCCGGCGGATCGCTTATGGGCCTACGGTCAGGTTGGCTTGGACGGTGATGCCCTGCTGGATCAGCGAGGCCATGCCGCTGTTCTGCGCCGCCACCATGATGCCGGCCGCCGACTGCCCGACGCTCGTCATGTTGTTGGACATGTCGAACGCACCCGCGTCGACCGCGACCGAACCGCCTGCGCCGCCGGCTCCGCCGGTCGCGCCGTTGCCCACGCCGCCATTGCCGTCACCGCCGTTGCCGTCGCCGCCGTTGCCGACGCCGCCCGCACCACCGGTCGCGCCCACCGCACCACTGGCGCCGTTGCCGGCCGTGGCGTCGCCATTGCTGGCACTGGACGACGCGCCGCCGTTGGTGGCATCGCCGTTGCTGGCATCGCCGCCGTCGCCGCCGTTGCCTGCGGTCGCGGTCACGCTGCCGCCGGCCCCGCCCCAGCCATTGCCTGCACCACCGGTGCCGGTGGCATCACCACCCGTGCCGGAGCCTGCACCGCCGGTGCCGGAGCCGTCGCCGCCGGTACCCGTGCCGTCGCCCGAGGTGCCCGCACCCGCGGTCGCCGTGCTGGCGCCACCGGTTGCAGTCGCGTCGCCCGAGGTCCCGGCACCGCCGGTGGCCGTGCCGTCGCCGCTGGTCCCGTCACCGTTGCCGCGCTCGCGCACGTTGCCGCTGCCCGCACCGGCGTCGCCACCCGAGGCCCCCGCAATGGAACCGGTGTCGCCGCTCATGCTGCCGGCATCGCCGCCGGACGCACCACTGGCCCCGCCGCCGTCACCGCCCCAGCCGCCGGCATCGCCGCCGCGGCCGCGACCGTCGCCGGCCGTCGCGTTGCCGTCCGCGCCCCATCCCTGGCCGTCGCCGCCATTGGCGCCACCGGTATCGTTGGCGTTGCCGCCGCGGCCGCCGTTGCCGGCCGTCGCATCACCGATGGTGGCGCTGCCGTTGGACGAGTCGCCCGCGGTCGCGCTGCCGTTGTTGGCATCGCCACCACTGCCGCCGCTGCCACCGTTGCCGCCATCGCCGCCGTCACCGCCATTGCCGGTGCCGCCGGCCGCGCTTCCGCCGTATCCCTTGCCGCCGTAGCCGGCACCGCCTTTGCCGCCGTCACCGCCATTGGCGTCGCCCCAGTTCTGCGCGACGTTGCCGATGTCGTGCACGGTGACGCCCGACACCGAGCCCATGAGCTTGGTTTCGGCGACCGCCTTGCTGTGGTTAAAGGAGTTGGAGAAGGTGGATGTGGCCGTGCTGCCGTTGTTCGCGGCGGTCGAGCCGAATCCTTCCGCATTGGCGCGCCCCCGGTTGTCGCGGTTGTCGCCGTCGTGGGAGCTGTTGTCGCTGTGATCGGAATTGTCGGAGTTGTCCGAGTTGTCCGAGTTGTCGCTGTTGTCCGTGTTGGTGCTGTTGTTGCTCATGTCCACATCGAGGTTGACCAGGATGTCGTCACCCCGTCCGCTCTCGTTGTTGGTCTGTTGCGCGAGTGCCTGTCCCGTCGTACCGAGTGCCAGCAGTACCGCCGAAGCGATCAGAGTCTTGCGAATGCACATGTTGATTCTCCTTGTGGTCGATCCGGAGCCCAGGGGAAGCCCCTAAAGAGCGACGCGGGTCACGTTTGCACGGGAATCGTTAGGCGTATCCGCCTCAGGCGTTAAATTTTCGTTCCGGCACGCGCCGCTCGTCCGCAGGCGGACCGGGCCTGTCATGAGCGCATGGGAGGTGGCCGGACGCGTCCGGCGTGGACGTTGTGCCGCTACCAGGCGGAGCCGCGGAGCAGGCCGGCAAGGCGTGCGCCAAGCCAGACCAGCGCCAGACCGCCCACCAGGGTGACGGCCAGATACGCAGGCACCAGGCCCTGCCGGTCACTGCGCGCGAACAGCAGGCATTCCACCATCAGCGCCGAGTACGTGGTCAGTGCGCCCAGCACACCCACCATCAGGAATGCACGCCAGTACAGCGCCGAGGGGCCGCGCGATTCCAGCCAGATCGCCAGGAAACCGGCCGCGAACGAGCCGATCATGTTCACGGCGAACGTCCCCCACGGGAACCCGCTGCCGAGGTGCCGCATCAACACGCCGCCCAGCCAGAAGCGCGCGGCGGCACCCAGCGCGCCGCCGGCCATCACCAGCGCCAGTTGCTGCCACCATACCCAGGCCTGTACCGGCATGCGTCGTGCTCCTGTCCGCTCAGTCTTCGCGCCCGGACGCGCGGCGCGCCTGCACGCGCGCCTCACGCAGGCGGTCGAGTTTTTCCTTCAGCTTGATCTCCAGCCCGCGTTCGACCGGCGCGTAGTAGATGCGCTCGCCCATCGCATCCGGGAACGCCGTCTGGTCCAGTGCGATGCCGCCCTCGGCACCGTGGTCGTACTGGTAGCCGGTGCCGTAGCCCAACGACTTCATCAGTTTGGTCGGCGCGTTGCGCAGGTGCATGGGCACCTCCTGCGTGCCGTGCTCGCGCACGTCGGCCTTGGCGGCGTTGAACGCCCTGTAGCCCGCATTCGATTTGGCGGTGCTGGCCAGGTAGATCACCAGCTGCGCCAGCGCCAGGTCGCCTTCCGGACTGCCCAGGCGCTCGTACGTATCCCAGGCATCGATCGCCATCTGCAGGGCGCGCGGATCGGCCAGGCCGATGTCCTCCACCGCCATGCGCGTCATCCTGCGTGCCAGGTAGGACGGATCGCAGCCGCCATCCAGCATGCGCGCCAGCCAGTACACCGCGCCATCGGGATTGGAACTGCGTACCGACTTGTGCAGCGCGGAGATCTGGTCGTAGAACTGTTCTCCGCCCTTGTCGAAGCGTCGCGTCCGGTCGGCCAGCACCTGCACCAGCGTCTGCGGCGTGATGCGTCCGCCTTCGTCGGCCGCCAGCTCGGCGGCGATCTCCAGCAGGGTGAGCGCGCGCCGCACGTCGCCGTCCGCGGCGGCAGCGATCTCGAGCAGCGCGGCGTCATCGACCTGCAGGCCCAGTCCGCCGAGTCCATGCTCCGCGTCATCCAGCGCGGCCTGCAGCGCCTGACGGATGTCGTCGGGTGAGACGGCCTCCATCACGTGTACGCGGCAGCGCGACAGCAGCGCGGAATTCAGTTCGAACGAGGGATTCTCGGTGGTCGCACCGACGAAGATGATGGTGCCGCGCTCGATGTGCGGCAGGAACGCATCCTGCTGCGCCTTGTTGAAGCGATGCACCTCGTCCACGAACAACACCGTGCGCCGCCCGCTGGCGAAGCGCTGCGCGGCTTCGGCCAGTACCTGCCGTACTTCCGGCAGCCCGGACAGCACGGCGGAGATCGCCTTGAACTCGGCGTCCGCATAGCGCGCCAATAACAGCGACAGCGTGGTCTTGCCGCAGCCCGGCGGGCCCCACAGGATCATGGAGTGCACACGGCCGCTCTCGACGGCGCGGCGCAGCGCACTGCCCGGCGCGAGCAGCCGGCGCTGGCCCACCATGTCGTCCAGCGTGCGCGGACGCATCCGCTCGGCGAGCGGGCGCAGCGTTTCGTTGTCGACGCTCAACAGGTCGGTCGACGGTTCCAGGGGCGTTTTCGATCGGGCCACGGCCCATTGTAGCGGCGCCGGGCAGAAGCCGCGGCGCAAGCAATCACCGGCGGCTCACCACGCCGGATGCACGACCATGTCCGCATGCGGGGCGGCGTTGCGTGCACCCGCCAGGAGGCGTTCGGGCTTACGGGCCGCCGACCACGTCCACACCCTTCGCGGGCGCGTACTTGAACGTGCCCGTCGCAAACGCCGGGTTGCGCTTCCAGCCGGAGAACCGGATCTCGGTGCGCTGGCCTACCGCGTCCTTCACTTCCATGCTGACCAGCGTGCCGTTGGCGAAGGCCAGACGGGCGGTCTGGAAGCTGGCCTCGCCTTCGTTCTTGGGCGTGAGGGTGAGCCACTGCACACCACCCTGCCCGGCCGCTTCGGCGACCTTGAACTGCCGGTCCAGCTTGCCGGGGTCGATCAGCGCCGCCAGCGGGCTGTTCTCTTCTTCGATGCCCTGTTCGCGTACGGTCGCCTGCTGCAGGTCGGGATCGTAGACCCACACCTGCTTGCCGTCGGCGACGATCAGTTGCTCGTACGGCGCGTTGTACTCCCAGCGGAACAGGCGTGGCGCGGACAGCGCGACGCGGCCATTCGAGGTTTCCTTGAGCTTGCCGCCCCCGTCGTAGACCTTCTGGGTGAACTGGCCATCCAGGCCTTTCAGGCCGGTGGTGAAAGTCTTCAGTTCATCGCGCGCACCGGCGAGCGCGGTGGTCGCGAACAGGGCCGTGGCGAGGAGGGCGTAGCGGGTGGTGCGGAGCATGGGCGTTCCGATTCTGGGGACGTGGTGAGGAGTGTGCCGTGGCGAAACTGAACAGGCTGCAGACCACGGGCGGCCCCCCTCCCCGTCCATTCAGGCGGCGTCAGCGCGGCGGGGGGGGCGCCAGCACCTGGCGGTCGCCGTTGTGTTCCGGCGGACTGACCACGCCCGCGGCTTCCATGGCTTCGATCAGGCGCGCGGCGCGGTTGTAGCCGATCTTCAGCCGGCGCTGGACGCCGGAGATCGACGCGCGGCGGCTCTCGGTGACGATCTTCACCGCCTCGTCGTAGAGCGGATCGGACTCGTCGCCGCCACCGCCCCCGGACTCCGGCAGGCCGGTCGGGCCGACGACGATGCCGTCGCCCATGGTCTGCACTTCTTCCAGCACGCCTTCGATGTAGTCGGCGCTGCCGCTCGCCTTCAGGTGCTCGACGACGCGATGCACTTCCTCGTCGCTGACGAAGGCGCCGTGGATGCGTTCCGGCATCGCGGTGCCCGGCGGCAGGTACAGCATGTCGCCGTGGCCGAGCAGCGTTTCCGCGCCGGACTGGTCCAGGATCGTGCGCGAGTCGATCTTCGAGCTGACCTGGAAGGCGATGCGGGTGGGGATGTTGGCCTTGATCAGGCCGGTGATGACGTCGACCGACGGACGCTGCGTGGCCAGGATCAGGTGGATGCCGGCGGCGCGCGCCTTCTGCGCCAGCCGGGCGATCAGCTCCTCGACCTTCTTGCCGACGATCATCATCATGTCGGCGAATTCGTCGATGAAGATGACGATGAACGGCATCGGCTCCAGCGGACGCGGCGCCTCGGCCAGGTCGGGATTCGGCTTGAACAGCGGGTCCATCAACGGCTGGCCCGCGTCCATCGCGTCCTTGACCTTCTTGTTGAAGCCGGCCAGGTTGCGCACGCCCACCGCGCTCATCAGCTTGTAGCGGCGCTCCATCTCCGCCACGCACCAGCGCAGGCCGTTGGCGGCTTCCTTCATGTCGGTCACCACCGGCGCGAGCAGATGCGGGATGCCCTGGTAGACGCTGAGCTCCAGCATCTTCGGGTCGATCATCAGCATGCGCAGGTCTTTCGGCGAGGCCTTGTACAGCAGGCTCAGCACCATCGCGTTGACCGCGACCGACTTGCCCGAGCCGGTGGTGCCGGCGACCAGCAGGTGCGGCATGCGTGCCAGGTCGGCCACGGTCGGGCGGCCGGCGATGTCCTTGCCCAGCGCCAGCGTGAGGACGCTGCCGGACTTGTCGTATTCCTTCGAACGCAGCAGTTCGGACAGGAAGATCATCTCGCGGCTGGTGTTGGGGATCTCCAGGCCGATCACCGACTTGCCGGGGATCACGTCGACCACGCGCACCGATTTCACCGACAGACCGCGGGCGATGTCCTTGTCCAGCGAGCTGATCTGGCTGACCTTCACGCCCGGCGCGGGCTCCATCTCGAAGCGGGTGATGACCGGGCCGGGATAGGCACCGACCACCTGGGCGTCGATGCGGAAATCCTTAAGCTTGAACTCGATCTGCCGCGACAGCGTTTCCAGGGTCTCTTCCGAGTACCCCTTGGTCTGCGGCTTCGGATCGTCCAGCAGCGACAGCGGCGGCAGGCCGGATTCGTCGCCGCCGGTACCGTGGAACAGCGGGATCTGCTGCTCGCGCTTGGCACGTTCGCTCTTCTCGACGACCGCCGGCGCGGGCGGTTCGATCTTCACCGGCTCGCGTTTGGCGCGGGCGATGGCGTCGGTCTTGCGGACGGTCTCGCGTTCCTCGCGCATGGCGCGGGTCTGCTGCCACTCGTTGGCCTGCTGGCTGCCGCGGCGGAACAGGTCCGGCAGCATCAGCACGTACTTGCCGATCCGCTCCATCACGGCGAACCACGACAGGCCGGTCGCCAGTGTCACCGAGGTCAGGAACAGCACCAGCAGGAACAGGTTGCCGCCCAGCCCGCCGAACAGCTTCAGCAGCGACTTGCCGACCAGCGTACCGAGGATGCCGCCGGCACCGGCCGAAAAATGTTCCGCCGGCACGCCGCGCAGGTGCAGCAGGCCGGTGGCGGAAATCAGGAAGCCCACCATGCCGATCAGGCGCAGCGCCGGGCCGAGGTCGGCTTCGCCATCACCGTCGGTATCCATGCCGAACAGCGCGATCCAGGCCACCGCGCCCAGGATCAACGGCAGCAGGAAGGCCACGTAGCCGAACAGCCACAACAGCATGTCGGCCAGGTAGGCGCCGGCCAGTCCGCCCATGTTGTGGACCGGCGCCGTCAGGCTGCCCGACTGCGACCAACTGGGGTCCTGAGGCGAAAACGTGAAGAGGCTGGCCAGCAGATACAGCAGCAGCGGCGCGATGGCGATCAGCGCCAGATCGCGCCACAGGCGCTGCCTGCGCGGGTTCGGCGGTGACGCCTGCCTGCGCGCGGCGGCGTTGCCGCCCTTGGATTTGCCGTTGTCCGGGAGCTGCTTCGCCACCTTGGGACCAGACCTTAGGAAATTTCTGTTAGTGATTGATAGTAAACGAATCGTCAGTACGGCAACAGCGGTCCGTTCTCACCTTGGGTCGGCCCGGATAGCAAAAACGCCGCGCGGTGGCGCAGCGTCCTGGATCGAGCCCGGCATGGTCCCGGCTGCATCGCCGCATTCCAGCAGCGTGCCTTGATTCGCCGGATACGCCCCGCCACTCTATGTGCCTGCGGATGATGCGCCAACGCGTCGTTGCCTGCCCGATCACCCCTTTTCGCGAGTATACATGAGCACTTCCAAGCACTGCCGCCTGTTGATCCTGGGCTCCGGCCCCGCCGGTTGGACCGCGGCCGTCTACGCGGCCCGCGCCAACCTCAAGCCCGTCGTGGTCACCGGCCTGCAGCAGGGCGGCCAGCTGATGACCACCACCGAAGTGGACAACTGGCCGGGGGACGCGCATGGCCTGATGGGCCCGGACCTGATGGCGCGGATGCAGGCGCATGCGGAGCGCTTCGAGACCGAAGTGATCTTCGACCACATCCATACCGCCGACCTGTCCAAGCGGCCGTTCAAGCTGATCGGCGACAGTGGCGAATACACCGCCGACGCGCTGATCATCGCCACCGGCGCCACGGCCAAGTACCTGGGCCTGCCGTCGGAAGAAGCCTTCAAGGGCCGCGGCGTGTCCGCCTGCGCGACCTGCGACGGTTTCTTCTACCGCGACCAGGACGTGGCGGTGATCGGCGGCGGCAACACGGCCGTGGAAGAAGCGCTTTACCTGTCCAACATCGCCCGCAAGGTCTATCTGGTGCATCGCCGCGACACCCTGCGCGCCGAGAAGATCATGCAGGACAAGCTGTTCGCCAAGATCCAGGCCGGCAAGATCGAGCCGGTGTGGCACCACACGGTCGACGAGGTGCTGGGCAACGATGCCGGCGTCACCGGCATCCGGGTGAAGTCGGTGCAGGACGGCAGCACGCGTGACATCGACGTGCACGGCTTCTTCGTGGCCATCGGCCACACCCCGAATACCGGCCTGTTCGAAGGCCAGCTGGACATGAGCAACGGCTACCTGAAGATCCGCTCCGGCATCGAGGGCAACGCCACCGCCACCACCATCCCGGGCGTGTTCGCGGCCGGCGACGTCACCGACCAGCACTACCGCCAGGCCATCACTTCGGCCGGCTTCGGGTGCATGGCGGCGCTGGATGCGGAGCGCTTCCTGGACAAGGACGGCTGATCCGGGCAGCGACACCCGCCAAGGATGGACAAGCTGCTGATCAAGCAGTGCCTGTTCCACGGGAGCTGGCTCGTCGTGCCCTTCATGGCGTGGCTGGGGTGGAGACTGCGCGAGCGCCGTGGCCGCTGGCTGGTCGCCCTGCTGCTGGCCGGTTGCCTGGTGTTCGCATGGGCGCGCTTCGTCGAGCCCCAGCGTATCCGCGTGCAGGAAACGGTGCTGACGGGCACCGGCGCGCAGGCAAGGCTGGTGTTGATCAGCGACATCCATCTGGGCGTCTACAAGGGCCGCGCCTACCTGCAGCGGCTGGTGGACCGCATCAACACGCTGCGGGCCGACGCGGTCGTGATCGCGGGCGACTTCACCTACGAGCCCGGCGGCGAGCCGCTGGAGCGCATGTTCGCCCCCCTGGAGACCCTGCAGAAGCCGGTCTACGCGGTGCTGGGCAACCATGACCAGCAGGCTCCCGGCCCAGACATCGATGCGGAGCTGCGTGCGGCGTTGGCGACGCACGGCGTGCAGGTCATCGAAGGCCGGACGGTGACCGTGCGTGGCTTCGGCGTCGCCGGGTTGGGGGATCGCTGGGCGGGCAAGGACGATCCGGGCTTCCTTGCGGCCGGTCCGGCCTCTGGCCCCACCGTCGTGCTGGCGCACAATCCCGACAGCGCCATCGCGCTGGACCCTGCCCGCGTCGCCCTGGTACTGGCGGGCCATACGCACGGCGGGCAGATCCGCATTCCCTGGCTGTACCGGCACGTGATTCCCAGCCAGTACGGCTTCGATCGGGGCGAACAGTTCCTGCGCACGCCGCACGGCCGCGTCCGCGTGTACACCACCGTGGGCACGGGGGAGATCGGCCTGCCGATGCGGCTGTTCAATCCGCCGACCATCGACGTGCTGGACCTGCGCCCTTAGCATCGCGGACGATGTACGACGCCCGCTTCCTTCCGTCCCTAGCCGACGTGTGCGCGCGCGACTGGGACGCCCTGCACGATGGTCGGAATCCCTTCGTGGCCCACGCCTTCCTGCACGGGCTGGAGTCACAGGGATGCCTGCGCCGGGACTGGGGGTGGAGGCCGCATCACCTGACGCTGTGGGAGGGCGACACGCTGGTTGCGGCCGCACCGGGCTACCTGAAGGACAACTCGCACGGAGAATTCGTCTTCGATCATGCCTGGGCGCATGCCTATGCCCGTTACGGGCTGGACTACTACCCCAAATGGCTCTGTGCCGTGCCCTACTCGCCGGTCACCGGACCGCGCCTGCTGGCGCAGGACGCTGCGCACCGCAAGGCGCTGCTGACCGCGGTGCGCGATGAGGTGCTGCGCCTGGGATTGTCGTCCGCGCACGTCAACTTCCATGCTGAAGACGAGGACGATGCGTTCGCTTCCGACTGGCTGCCGCGGATCGACGTGCAGTACCACTGGCGGAATCCGGGGCACTGGCACGACTTCGACAGCTTCCTGGCCGATTTCGACCACAAGCACCGCAAGAACATCCGCCAGGAACGGGCGAAGGTCCAGCGGGCCGGCGTCGTCATCCGCACCGTGCACGGCGACGAGGCGACCGCGGCCGACCTGGAGGCGATGTTCGGCTTCTACCTGCGCACGTTCCAGGACTACGGCAATTCGCCTGCGCTGACGCTTCCGTTCCTGCAGCATCTCGCGCGGACGATGCCGCGGCAGCTGGTGATGTTCCTGGCCGATCACGACGGCCGCACCGTCGCGGGGGCGCTGTGCCTGCGCGGGCGGGACACGCTGTACGGCCGCTACTGGGGGGCCGAGGCATCCCTGCCGGGACTGCACTTCGAGACCTGCTATTACCAGGGCATCGCCTACTGCCTCCGCGAGGGTCTGGCCCGGTTCGAGCCCGGGGCCCAGGGCGAGCACAAGATCGCACGCGGTTTCCTGCCGGCCTGGGTACGCTCGCGGCACTGGATCGCCGACCCGGAGTTCGCCGGCGCACTGGCGCACTGGTGCGACGAGGAGGGCCAGGCGGTACGGCGGTATGCGCGTGCGCTGCAGTCCCACTCGCCGTTCAAACAGCAGGACCGTGCCTGAGCGCGCGGCCCGAGCCCAGGAACACCCGATGCGCCAGCGGCCGTTCGTCCTGTCCCCCGATCCCCACGCGCCCTTCCCGCCGGCAGACAGCGCCATGCAGGAGCCCGACGGCCTGCTCGCGATCGGCGGCGACCTGTCGCTGCCGCGCCTGCTGAATGCCTATCGTCACGGCATCTTTCCCTGGTTCTCGCCCGGCCAGCCGCCGCTGTGGTGGTCGCCCGATCCGCGCATGGTGTTCGCCACCGATGGCGTGCGCCTGTCTTCCCGCTTCCGCCGCGGCCTCCGGCACAGCCCGTGGGAGGTCCGGGCGGACACCGCGTTCGAGCAGGTGATCACGGCCTGCGCCAAGGCGCCACGGCCGGGTCAGCACGGCACCTGGATCACCTCGGGCATGCGCCAGGCGTACATCGACCTGCATCGCCACGGGCACGCCCATTCGGTCGAAGTGTTCGAGGGCGACGCCCTGGTGGGCGGCATCTACGGCGTGGCGATCGGGCGCATGTTCTTCGGCGAGAGCATGTTCAGTGGCCGGTCGGGCGGTTCCAAGGTCGCGCTGGCCGCGCTGGCGGCGCGGCTGCACGGGTGGGGCTGGCCGCTGATCGATGCCCAGGTGGAAAACGACCATCTGGTCTCGCTGGGGGCCGTCCGGATGCCCCGACATCGTTTCCTGGCCGAGGTCGCAGGCCTGGTGGACCTGCCGGCGCCCGCAGGCCCCTGGACCCTCCGATTCGGACGCATGCCGGCCGCCGAACTGGCGCAAGCATTGGTGCCATAACGGAATTTTTGCACCTGGCGCGCGCGGGGCGTACAATACCGGGCTTCATGGCACCCGCCATCCCTCGCGGCACACACAGGTTTACATGTCGAAAGACGATTCCATTGAATTCGAAGGCACCGTCGCCGAGACGCTGCCCAACACCATGTTCCGGGTCAAGCTGGAGAACGGGCACGAGATCATCGCCCACATTTCCGGCCGCATGCGCAAGAACTACATCCGCATCCTGACCGGGGACAAGGTGAAGGTCGAAATGACCCCCTACGACCTCACCAAGGGTCGAATCACCTACCGCATGAAATAAGCTTCTTGATGCGTCTGATCGGAAAGCGGCCCTGGGCCGCTTTCTTCGTTATTGCGGTCGCCTCTCAATGACCTTCGTCATTGGGTCGGTGGTCATGGCGACTTTGGGCAGATTCGCGTCGGCAGCGTGATCCCTAGCATGGATGTCGGCCGATACGGGCTGCCTCCAATCACGACTGCCATGAAACCTCGTCATCTCTCCATGACCGCCCTGCTGGCTTTGGGCCTCTCTCCGTTTTTCGCCATGGCTGGCGAACCGGTTGCCGATTGCGTCGCACTGGGAAGCAGCCAGGAGATCGTCCGTGCCGGCGGCGGCGGCCAGATCTTCCTTCGCGATGGTCAATCCCATTACCGCCTCGGCTTCGCCCGCAACTGCGATTCGGTGACGATGACGCCGACCATCCAGATCAGCGCCGATGGCCAGGCCGACCGGCTGTGCCCCGCCGGCACCAAGGTGCGTACCAAGACCTCGACCTGCGATGTCAGCGTGGTCGAGACGATTTCCGCCGAAGAGTTCGCCAAGCGCAAGCAACGCGCGCGGCGTTGAGGCGGGGATCGAGCCGCCGGAAGCGATACGAGAAAGGCGGCCCGCGGGCCGCCTTTTTTCTCCCCTGCAATCGATTCCGGAGGCGACCTACACGGTCGCCGGCAACAAGCGCTCCGGTTCTGCCTGCGCATCGACCACCAGCTCGCCATCGCGCACGTCGATACCGACCCGCCCGCCATTGACCAGCTTGCCGAACAGCAGCTCGTCGGCCAGCGGCCGCTTCACCTTGTCCTGGATCAGGCGGGCCATCGGACGCGCCCCCATCAGCGGATCGAAGCCGTGCTGGGCCAGCCAGTCGCGCGCCGCCGGTGTCGCCGACAGGCTGACGTGCTTCTCCTGCAGCAGCATTTCCAGCTCGATGATGAACTTGTCCACCACCCGCAGGATGTGGTCGAAGCCCAGCCCCTGGAACTGCACGATGGCGTCCAGGCGGTTGCGGAACTCCGGCGTGAAGCTGCGGCGGATCACTTCCATCGCGTCGGTGGAATGGTCCTGCTGCATGAAGCCGATCGTCCGCCGCGACGCCTGCGCGGCGCCGGCGTTGGTGGTCATCACCAGGATGACGTTCTTGAAGTTCGCCTCGCGGCCGTTGGTGTCGGTCAGCACACCGCGGTCCATGACCTGCAGCAGGATGTTGAAGATGTCGGGGTGGGCCTTCTCGACCTCGTCCAGCAGCAGCACGCAGTGCGGCGTCTTGACGATCTTCTCGGTCAGCAGGCCACCCTGGTCGAAGCCCACGTAACCCGGGGGCGCGCCGATCAGGCGGCTGACCGAATGCGGCTCCATGTATTCGGACATGTCGAAACGGACCAGTTCGATGCCCAGCTGCAGCGCCAGCTGCTTGGTCACCTCGGTCTTGCCCACCCCAGTCGGACCGGCGAACAGGAAGCTGCCGATAGGCTTCTCCGGGTTGGCCAGGCCGCTGCGGGCCAGCTTGATGGACGACGCCAGCGTCTCGATGGCGGGATCCTGCCCGAAGATGACCATCTTCAGGTTGCGCTCCAGGTGCTGCAGCACGTCCTTGTCGGACGAGGACACCTGCTTGGCCGGGATGCGCGCCATCTTGGCGACGATGGTCTCGATTTCCTCGACGTCGATCAGCTCCTTGCGCGTTTCCTGCGGCAGCAGGCGCTGGCGGGCGCCGGCCTCGTCGATGACGTCGATGGCCTTGTCCGGCAGCAGGCGGTCGCCGATGTGCTTGACCGACAGGTCGACCGCAGCCTGCAGGGCATCGTCGGCGTAGGTGACACCATGGTGCGCCTCGTACTTGGGCTTGAGTCCCTGCAGGATCTGGTAGGCCTCGCCCACCGTGGGCTCGACGATATCGATCTTCTGGAAGCGGCGCGCCAGCGCGCGGTCCTTCTCGAAGATGCCGCGGTACTCCTGGAACGTGGTCGAGCCGATGCAGCGCAGCTCGCCCGACGCCAGCGCCGGCTTGATCAGGTTGGAGGCATCCATCGTGCCGCCGCTGGCCGAGCCGGCGCCGATGATGGTGTGGATCTCGTCCACGAACAGGATGGCGCCCGGGATCTTCTTGATCGACGCCAGCACGCTCTTCAGGCGCTTTTCGAAGTCGCCGCGGTACTTGGTGCCCGCCACCAGCGCGCCTAGGTCCAGCGAATAGATGACGGCATCCAGCAGCACGGCGGGCACCTCGCCCTCGACGATGCGCTTGGCCAGGCCCTCGGCCAGCGCGGTCTTGCCCACGCCGGCCTCGCCCACGTAGAGCGGATTGTTCTTGCGGCGCCGGCACAGCACCTGGATGGTCCGCTCTATCTCGTCGCCGCGGCCGACCAGCGGGTCGATCCGGCCCTGGCGCGCCAGCTCGTTGAGGTTGCTGGCGAACTCGGCCAGGGCGTCGCCCTTGCCCTCGCCTTCCGCACCCTCGGCCTTGCCCTCGCCCTCCGGATGCCCGGAGGCCTCGTTTTCCTCGCCCTGCTTGGCGATGCCGTGGGACAGGTAGTTGACGATGTCCAGCCGGGTCACGTCCTGCTGGTTGAGGAAGTACACGGCGTGCGAATCCTTCTCGCCGAAGATCGCCACGAGCACGTTGGCGCCGGTGACCTCCTTCTTGCCCGAGGACTGCACGTGGTAGACGGCACGCTGCAGCACGCGCTGGAACCCCAGCGTCGGCTGGGTATCGCGGCCATCGTCTTCGGCCAGGCGCGAGACCGAGGCCTCGATGGCCTGCTCCAGGTCCGCGCGCAGGCGGTTGGCATCGGCACCGGTCGCCTTCAGGACGGCCTGCGCCGAGGGATTCTCCAACAGGGCGAGCAGCAGGTGCTCGACGGTCATGAATTCGTGCCGAGCTTCACGGGCGCGCTTGTAGCACTGGCCGATGGTCTGCTCGAGGTCTTTGCTGAACATGGTTGCCTCCGGGGCCTATGCCGACAATATGCGGCTTGGCGGGCGGTTTTCCATCAGCCTACCGGATTTCAGTGTTCAGGGATCGTTGCCTTGCACCAGGCCATGACGCCCCCATACCACTCGGGCCGGTCCGGCCTGCCCGTGCCGGAATCCCTCAGGACTTCTCCATCGTGCACAGCAAGGGATGCTGGTTCATACGGGAAAACTCGTTGACCTGGGCCACCTTGGACTCGGCCACCTCGCGGGTGTAGACCCCGCACACGCCGCGGCCGCGCGTATGCACGTGCAGCATCACCTGGGTGGCCTTCTCCAGGTCCATGGCGAAGAACTGCTGCAGCACGTTCACCACGAAATCCATCGGGGTGTAATCGTCGTTGAGCAGGAGCACCTGGTAGAGGGGCGGCGGCGCGACCTCGGGCCGGCTGGTCTCCACCATCAGGCCGTGGTCGCGTTCGTTTTCGTTCTTGCGGGGCATGTGCCGATTATAGGCGCTGGCCGCTGTCGCCCGCATGGACGCCATGCGTGACCCCGGCCACAATGCGCCATTCCATCCACCCCGAGCCGACCATGATCCCGACGCTGTCCCGCCTGCCCATCACCGCACTGCTGTGCACCGCCGCCGCCGTCGCGGCACCCGCCACCGCTGCCGATGCGTCGGTCGAGGCCCGGCTGAAGGCACGCGGCATCCAGTACGAGATCGATGCCGACGGCGACTACAAGGCCACCTATTCGTACGACAAGGAAAACCGTACCCAGCTGGTGTTCGTGTCGGGCGGCACCGAGCAGATCAGCGGCCTGAGCATCCGAGAAGTGTTCTCGCCGGCCGGACGCATCGCGGCTGACGGCATCGACGGCGAACAGGCGCTGGCGCTGCTGGCGGACAGCCGCACCAAGAAGCTGGGCAGCTGGGAGATCGCCGGCGACGTGCTGTACTTCGTCATCAAGCTGCCGGACAACGTGGATGCGGCGGCGCTGGAAGCGGCGATGGACATCGCGGCCGAGACAGCCGACAACCAGGAGATCGAACTCTCCGGCGACCAGGACGACCTGTAAGTGAGCTATCGCGAGGGCCGGTTCTGGCAGCCCGACGTCACCGTGGCCACCGTGGTGGTCCGCGATGGCCGGCTGCTGATGGTGGAAGAGCGCGCTCAGGGCCGGCTGGTGTTCAACCAGCCCGCCGGCCACCTGGAGCCGGACGAAAGCCTGCTGGACGCCGCCCGTCGCGAAACCCTTGAGGAAACCGGCTGGGAGGTGGCGCCGACCGCCTTCATCGGCGCCTACCAGTGGAAGGCCGAGACCGGGCGGCATTACCTGCGCTTCGCCTTCTCCGCCGATCCCGTTCGGCACCTGCCCGACCGTCCGCTGGATGACGGCATCGTCCAGGCGGTGTGGCTGACACCGGCGGAACTGCAGGCGCAGGCCGACCGCCATCGCAGTCCGCTGGTCTGGCGGGTCGTGCAGGACTACCTGGCCGGCCGTCGTTCGCCGCTGTCCACGCTGCAGCACATCGCATGAGCGCTCCGCGGGTCATCGTCGGGGTGTCCGGTGGCGTGGATTCGTCGGTGGCCGCGCTGCGTCTGGTGCAGCAGGGCGAGTCCGTCGCCGGGCTCTTCATGCAGAACTGGGCCGACGACGGTACCGGCGAATGCCGTGCCGAAGACGACCGCCGCGACGCCGTGGCCGTCTGCGGCCGGCTGGGTATCCCGTTCCATTTCCGCGATTTCTCGGCCGAGTACTGGCAGGGCGTGTTCGAACATTTCCTGGCCGAGTACGCCGCCGGCCGCACCCCGAACCCGGACGTGCTGTGCAACCGGGAGGTGAAGTTCAAGCATTTCCTGGATGCCGCCCGCGAGCTGGGGGCCGAGAAGATCGCGACCGGCCACTACGCGCGCGTGGGCGAAGCGGGCGGACGCTGGCGGCTGCTGCGCGGCATGGACCGCGGCAAGGACCAGAGCTATTTCCTCCACCAGCTGGGCCAGACGCAGCTGTCGGCCACGCTGTTTCCCATCGGCGAACTGCAGAAGTCGGACCTGCGCCGGATCGCGCGCGAGGCGGGGCTGCCCACGCACGACAAGAAGGATTCCACCGGGATCTGCTTCATCGGCGAGCGCGATTTCCGCGAGTTCCTGGGACGCTATCTGCCCGCGCGGCGCGGCGAGATGCGCGACCCGCAGGGCCAGGTGGTCGGCGAGCACCCGGGCGTGTTCTATTTCACGCTGGGCCAGCGCGAAGGCCTGCAGATCGGTGGCGTGCGTGGCCGTCCGCAGGCGCCGTGGTATGTCGTGGGCAAGGACGTGGCCCATAATGTGCTGTACGTCGACCAGGACACGCACAGTCCCTATCTGATGTCCACGCGGTTGTGGACCGAAACGGCGCACTGGGTGTCGGGCAGTCCGCCCGCTGGCCGCTTCGACTGCACCGCGCAGACGCGCTATCGCCAGCCGGACGAACCGTGCCGGGTGCAGGTGATGGAGGATGGCAGCGTCATGGTCGAGTTCACCACGCCGCAGCGTGCCGTCACGCCGGGACAGTCGCTGGTGCTGTATGACGGCGACGAATGCCTGGGCGGTGCGGTGATCGCGCGCACCGACGCCCCCCTGGAAACCCGTTTCGCGGAGCAAGCAGCTTGAGCAACCGATATTCCGACCGTGTGCTGGCCCTGGCCGGGCTGGCACAGGCCCTCCACCAGGTGCGGCGCATCGCCGAAACGGGTCAATCCGAATCCTCTGCCGTGCAGGCGTCGCTGGAAAGCGTGTTCCGCATCGAAGCCGCCACGCCGCTGGCGGTGTACGGGCGCCTGGGCGACGTCACCCCCGGGCTGCGGGTCCTGCGCAGCTACCTGGCCAAGGAGGCGCAGGACGACGGCCTGCCCCGCCTGGCGATGGCGGTATTGCAGCTGGAGCGGCGGTTCGTGCGCGAAGACGACACCGTGCACGCCGTTACCCGCGGCCTGGCCGACATCGCGCCGCGCGCCGAGCAGCACGGAAGCACGCATCCCGATGTGCTGTCGGCGCTCGGCGGCCTTTACGCCGACACCATCAGCCACCTGCGCCCGCGCGTGATGGTCCAGGGCAACCCGCACTACCTCGGCCAACCGGGTGTGGTGGCGGAGATCCGGGCGATCCTGCTGGCGGCGGTGCGTTCGGCCGTGCTGTGGCGCCAGTTGGGCGGCAGCATGTGGGACTTCGTCTTCAGCCGCCGGCAGATGCTGGACGCCGTCGACGACTGGCTGTCCTGACCCATCCGCCACCGTCCCAAAGAAGAGGCCCGGCATTGCCGGGCCTTTTCGTTGCAGCGGGCGATCAGGCGGCGACCGTCTTCGCCACGTCCTGGTACTCCTCGATCTGGTCGAAGTTCATGTAGCGGTAGATCTCCGCGCCCTTCTCGTTGATCACGCCGATGTCGGCCATGTACTCGGCCTTGGTCGGGATCCTGCCCAGGCGCGAGCAGATCGCGGCCAGCTCGGCCGACCCCAGGAACACGTTGGAGTTGCGGCCCAGGCGGTTGGGGAAGTTGCGGGTCGAGGTGGAGAACACCGTCGCGCCCTCGCGCACCTGCGCCTGGTTGCCCATGCACAGCGAGCAGCCTGGCATTTCCATGCGCGCGCCGGCGGTGCCGAAGGTGCCGTAGTGGCCTTCCTTGGTCAGCTCGGACGCGTCCATCTTGGTCGGCGGCGCGACCCACAGGCGGGTCGGGATGTCGCGCTTGCCTTCCAGCAGCTTGGCGGCCGCACGGAAGTGGCCGATGTTGGTCATGCAGGAACCGATGAACACTTCATCGATCTTCGTGCCGGCCACGTCGGACAGCGTCTTCACGTCGTCCGGATCGTTCGGGCAGGCCAGCAGCGGCTCGTGCACCTCGGCCAGGTCGATCTCGATGACGGCGGCGTACTCGGCATCGGCATCCGGCTCCAGCAGCTGCGGGTCGGCCAGCCACGCTTCCATCTTGGCGATGCGGCGGGCCAGCGAACGGGCGTCGGCATAGCCTTCGGCGATCATCCACTTCAGCAGCGTGATGTTGCTGGTGAGGTACTCGATGATCGGTTCCTTGTTCAGGCGCACCGTGCAGCCGGCGGCCGAACGCTCGGCCGAGGCGTCGGACAGCTCGAACGCCTGCTCCACCTTCAGGTCCGGCAGGCCTTCGATCTCGAGGATGCGGCCGGAGAAGATGTTCTTCTTGCCCTGCTTGGCGACGGTCAGCAGGCCAGCCTTGATCGCGTAGTACGGGATGGCGTTGACCAGGTCGCGCAGGGTCACGCCCGGCTGCATCTGGCCCTTGAAGCGCACCAGCACCGATTCCGGCATGTCCAGCGGCATCACGCCGGTGGCCGCGGCGAACGCGACCAGGCCCGAGCCCGCCGGGAACGAAATGCCCACCGGGAAACGCGTGTGCGAATCACCACCGGTGCCGACGGTGTCGGGCAGCAGCATGCGGTTGAGCCAGCTGTGGATCACGCCATCGCCCGGACGCAGCGAGATGCCGCCACGGGTGGAAATGAATTCGGGCAGCGTGTGGTGCGTCTTCACGTCGACCGGCTTGGGATAGGCCGCGGTGTGGCAGAACGACTGCATCACCAGGTCGGCCGAGAAGCCCAGGCAGGCCAGGTCCTTCAACTCGTCGCGGGTCATCGGGCCGGTGGTGTCCTGCGAGCCCACCGAGGTCATCTTCGGTTCGCAGTAGGTGCCCGGGCGCACGCCCTGGCCTTCCGGCAGGCCGCAGGCGCGGCCGACCATCTTCTGCGCCAGGGAGAATCCCTTGCCGCTGTCGGCCGGCTGCTGCGGCTGGCGGAACAGGTCCGTCGCCGGCAGCTTCAGCGCTTCGCGCGCCTTCGCGGTCAGCCCGCGGCCGATGATCAGCGGAATCCGGCCACCGGCACGCACTTCGTCGAACAGCACCTCGGACTTGACCTGGAACTCGGCGATCACCTGCCCGTCCTTCAGTGCCTTGCCCTCGTACGGGCGCAGCTCGACCACATCGCCGTGATTCATCTGCGACACGTCGAGTTCGATCGGCAGCGCACCGGCGTCCTCCATGGTGTTGTAGAAGATCGGGGCGATCTTGGAACCCAGGCAGACGCCGCCGAAGCGCTTGTTCGGAATGAACGGGATGTCCTCGCCGGTGAACCACAGCACGCTGTTGGTCGCCGACTTGCGCGAGGAACCGGTGCCGACCACGTCGCCGACGTAGGCGACCAGGTGACCTTTCTCCTTCAGCGACAGGATTTCCTGCACCGGACCGCGCTTGCCGTCTTCTTCGGGTACGAACGGCGCGTCGGGGCGCTTGTTCTTCAGCATCGCCAGCGCGTGCAGCGGGATGTCCGGGCGCGTGGTCGCGTCGGGTGCCGGCGACAGGTCGTCGGTATTCGTCTCGCCGGGCACCTTGAACACGGTGATGGTGAGCGACTGCGGCACTTCCGGCTTGCTGGTGAACCACTCGGCATCGGCCCAGCTCTTCAGCACGGCCTGGGCGTGGGCGTTGCCCTGCTCGGCCTTCTCCTGCACGTCGTGGAAGCTGTCGAACATCAGCAGCGTGTGCTTCAGGCCTTCGGCGGCGGTCGCACCCAGCTCGGCGTTGTCGAGCAGCTCGATCAGCGGGTGGATGTTGTAGCCGCCCAGCATTGTGCCCAGCAGCTCGGTGGCGCGCTTGGGCGTGATCAGCGGGGTCTTCTCGGTGCCGAATGCGACGGCGGCCAGGTAGGACGCCTTGACCTTGGCGGCATCGTCGACACCGGCGGGCACACGGTGGGTGATCAGCTCGACCAGGAAGTCTTCCTCCCCGGCCGGCGGATTCTTCAGCAGTTCGATGACCTCGGCCGTCTGCTGGGCCGACAGCGGCAGCGGCGGGATGCCCAGCGCGGCGCGCTCGGCTACGTGGTGGCGATAGGCTTCCAACATGGGTGGCTCCGGTCGTTCGTTGATGCGGTGGAATGGGAAAGCGGGGTGCTGCTTATTCGTTCGCGGGCACGATCAGTTTCAGGCCCTTGAAATAGTCGCGGTGGAAGGCGGTGTCGAAGGTGATCAGGCCGTCGCACTGCAGCAGGGCGTGCGCACCCACCAGGAAGTCGGCGATCGGCCTGGCGTCGCCCTCACGCTGGCGGTGGCGGCGCTGCATCTCGCCCGCGCGCAGCGCGGACTTGGCTTCGACGGCATTGAAATGCACACCCATCTCCTCCAGCGCCGCCAGCGCTTCCGCGCCATTGCGCAGCGACGCGCACAGCTGCGCCAGCGCGGCATCGCAGACGACGACGCGGCCGCTGCCCAGGCTCTGGCGCAGCCCGGCCTCGACGGCGTCCGCGCGCGGACCGTCGGTCAGCAGCTCGATCAGCACGGGGGCATCGACGGCGATCATTCGCTGGCGGCGCCTTTCGCGACGTCTGCATCGAGGGCGAACTTGCCACGCACGCGCGAGATCGCGTCGTCGACGCTCTTCCGCAACACGATGCGGCTACCTTCCAGCTCGACCTTCAGCACACTGCCCTTGGTCAGGCCCAACGCATCGCGCACGGCCTTGGGGAGGGTGATCTGTCCGCGTTCGGCAACGGTGGCTTCCATCGTCACGCCCTCTTGAGTATGGATGAATTATACATACTTTCATTGACGTACCGCATGCCTCCCCGGTCCGCCACCCCATCCGTTGGTCGGGTCCCGGCCCGCGCCTGGGTTGGCGGATAATCCGGGCAAGCCTCGACAAGACGCGCGGGACGGACGCTTTATGCTGCCCTCGCACCCTTTTCCCCCGCTACAGGAGCCTCCGCGATGAGCGATTCCTTCGCCACCCGCCGAACCCTGGACGTCAACGGCACGTCCTACGCCTACTACAGCCTGCCGGCGCTCGCCGAACGGCTGGACCCGCAGGGAGGCTTCGCCCGCCTGCCCTACTCGCTGAAGATCCTGCTGGAGAACCTGCTGCGCTGCGAAGACGGCGTGACCGTGCTGCCCGAACACATCCAGGCGGTGGCGCAGTGGGAGGCGACCCGCGAACCGGACACCGAGATCGCCTTCATGCCGGCACGCGTGGTGCTGCAGGACTTCACCGGCGTGCCCTGCGTCGTCGACCTGGCCGCCATGCGCGACGCCGTGGTCAAGCTGGGCGGCAGCCCGGACCAGATCAACCCCCTGATTCCGTCCGAACTGGTCATCGACCACTCCATCCAGGTCGATGTGTTCGGCAAGCCCGACGCGCTGGACCTCAACGGCAAGATCGAGTTCGACCGCAACAAGGAGCGCTATGGGTTCCTGCGCTGGGGCCAGAAGGCGTTCGACAATTTCAAGGTGGTGCCGCCGAACACCGGCATCGTCCACCAGGTGAACCTGGAGAACCTGGCTCGCGTGGTGATGACGGGCGAGCGTGACGGCCAGGCCATCGCGTATCCCGACACCGTGTTCGGCACCGACAGCCACACCACCATGATCAACGGCATCGGCGTGCTCGGCTGGGGCGTGGGTGGTATCGAAGCCGAGGCCGCGATGCTGGGCCAGCCCTCCTCCATGCTCATCCCGCAGGTGGTCGGCTTCAAGCTGACCGGCAAACTTCCGGAGGGTGCCACCGCCACCGACCTGGTGCTGACCGTCACCCAGATGCTGCGCAAGCTGGGGGTGGTGGGCAAGTTTGTCGAGTTCTACGGCGACGGCCTGCAGCACCTGCCGCTGGCCGACCGCGCCACCATCGGCAACATGGCACCGGAGTACGGCGCCACCTGCGGCATCTTCCCGATCGACAGCGAGTCACTGAACTATCTGCGTCTGTCCGGCCGCAGCGAAGAACAGATCGCGCTGGTCGAGGCCTACGCCAAGGCGCAGGGCCTGTGGCACACGCCCGACAGCCCGCATGCCGAGTACAGCGCCACGCTGCACCTGGACATGGGCGATGTGAAGCCCTCCCTCGCCGGCCCCAAGCGCCCGCAGGACCGCGTGCTGCTGCAGGACGTGAAGCAGAACTTCCGCGACAACCTGGCGCCGTTCGCCGATGCCCGCCGCAAGCGCAACGACCTGGTGCAGGAAGACCGGCTGAAGAACGAAGGCGGTGGCGGTACCGCCGTCGGGGCCAACGAGGCGGCGCATGAATCATCGCCCGACAGCGGCGCGACCAAGCTGCGTGACGGCGACGTGGTCATCGCGGCCATCACGTCCTGCACCAACACGTCCAATCCGGCGGTGATGCTGGGCGCCGGCCTGCTGGCCCGCAACGCCGTGGCCAAGGGGTTGAAGGCGCAGCCTTGGGTCAAGACCTCGCTGGGGCCGGGCTCGCGCGTGGTCACCGACTACCTGGAGAAGGCCGGCGTACTGGACGATCTCGAGAAGCTGGGCTTCTATGTCGTCGGCTACGGCTGCACGACCTGCATCGGCAATTCGGGTCCACTGCCGGACGACGTCTCGGCCGCGATCGCCGCCGACGACCTGGTGGTGGCCTCCGTGCTGTCGGGCAACCGCAACTTCGAGGGCCGCGTGCATCCCGAAGTGAAGATGAACTACCTGGCCAGCCCGCCGCTGGTGGTGGCCTACGCCATCGCCGGCACCACCGACATCGACCTGACGACCGAACCGCTGGGTATCGGCAGCGATGGCCAGCCGGTCTATCTGAAGGACATCTGGCCCACCAACAAGGAGATCGGCGACTTCATCGCTGCGACGATCGGGCCGGAGATGTTCGCCAAGAACTACGCCGACGTGTTCAAGGGCGATACGCGCTGGAACACCATCGCCTCGCCCGATGGCGACCTGTACGCGTGGGACGGCAGCTCGACGTACATCAAGAACCCACCGTACTTCGACGGCATGTCGATGGCCGTCGGCAGCATCGATGACGTGCACGGCGCGCGCGTGCTCGGCCTGTTCGGCGACTCCATCACCACCGACCACATCTCGCCCGCCGGCAACATCAAGAAGGACTCGCCGGCAGGGCGCTTCCTGATCTCGCGTGGCGTGCAGCCGGTCGACTTCAACAGCTACGGCAGCCGCCGCGGGAACGACGACGTGATGGTGCGCGGCACCTTCGCCAACATCCGCATCAAGAACCTGATGTTCGGCGGCGAGGAAGGCGGCAACACGCTGTACTACGGCAGCGGTGCGCCGGAGAAACTGTCCATCTACGATGCAGCGATGAAGTACAAGGCCGACGGCGTGCCGCTGGTGGTCATCGCCGGCAAGGAATACGGCACGGGTTCCTCTCGCGACTGGGCGGCCAAGGGCACCAATCTGCTGGGCGTGAAGGCGGTGATCGCCGAGAGTTTCGAACGCATTCACCGCTCCAACCTGGTCGGCATGGGCGTGCTGCCGCTGCAGTTCGTCGATGGCCAGAATGCGCAGTCGCTGGGCCTGGATGGATCGGAAACGTTCGAAGTCACCGGCCTGCAGGACGGCGCCGCGAAGGTCGCGACGGTCACGGCGCACAAGGCCGACGGCAAGGCGGTGGAGTTCAAGGCCAAGGTCCTGCTGCTGACGCCGAAGGAAGTCGAGTACTTCAGGCACGGTGGCCTGTTGCACTACGTGCTGCGCCAGCTGGCTGCGCAAAGGGCCGCCTGACAGCACTGACACGGAAAGAAAAAGGCCGCCCTCGGGCGGCCTTTTTCATGCAGGTGCGTCCGACGTCAGCGAGCGGCCGTTGGTGACGCGCCGGTGGCCTGCCCCTTGTTCTTCACGTAGCGCTCCAGCCACTGATCCTGTTCCCACAGCAGGTGCAGCACCGATTCTTTCGCTGCGTAGCCGTGGCTCTCCTTCGGTAGCAGCACCAGTCGCGCCGGCGCGCCGAAGCCCTTGAGCGCATTGAAGTAACGCTCACTCTGCATGGTGAACGTGCCGGAATTGTTGTCGGCCTCGCCATGCACCAGCAGCAGCGGCGTCTTCATCTTGTCCACGTGCATGAAGGGCGACATGTCGTTGTAGACGCTGGGAGCTTCCCAGTAGTTGCGTTCCTCCTGCTGGAAGCCGAATGGAGTCAGCGTGCGGTTGTAAGCGCCGCTGCGCGCAATGCCGGCCGCGAACAAGTCCGAATGCGTCAGCAGGTTGGCCGTCATGAATGCTCCGTAGGAATGGCCCCCCACGGCCACGCGCGAACGGTCGATGTAGCCGAGGCCGTCGACGGCGTCTATCGCCGCCTTTGCGTTGGCCACCAGCTGCTTGATGAAGGTGTCATTCGGCTCGTCCTTGCCCTCGCCCACGATCGGGAACGCGGCATCATCGAGCACGGCATAGCCGCGCGCGACCCAGTACACAGGCGAGCCGTAGCTCGGGAAGATGAACTCGTTAGGATTGGTGGTGTTCTGGCCGGCGCTGTCGCGGTCCTTGTACTCGGTGGGATACGCCCACATCACCAGCGGCAGCTTCTCGCGCCTGGCCTTGCGGTCGTAGCCGGCCGGCAGGTATAGCGTGCCGGTCAGCGGCAGGCCATCCGCTCGCGTGTACGCGAGGACTTCCTTGTAGACGCCCTGCAACGCCTTGAACGGATTCTCGAAGCGCGTCACCGGCACGGGTGCGATCCGCTGCTTCAGGTGACGAACGTAATAGTTAGGGAACTCGGTCGGCGATTCGATGCGTACCAGTACCGTGCCCTGCTGCAGATCCAGCAGCGCCTGGATGCTTTCCTTCTGGCCTTCCAGCCTCGACGTGTACAGGCGCTCCTTCTCGCCGGTGGCCAGTTCCATCCTGTCGATGAAGGGGAATTGACCCTCGGGCGTGAAACCTTCGCCGATCAGGTGCACCTGCCCACTATCCAGTGCAAGGACGGTCTCGCCGGCTGCATTCTTCCGCGTCTCGAACTGGCCCGGATCGCTGTATTGATCCTGGTAGCTGCGACTGACGAGTTCGCGCAGTGGTGCGCCCGGCTTCGACGGATCCAGCACGTAGGTCCGCGTGTGGCGCGTATTCCACCAGTAGTCGGTGACGATCGCATGCGTGTCGTCGCCCCACAGGATGCCCTGCACGCGATCGACGGTCTTGAACAGCGATTGCGGCGTGCTGGAGAACGGCGCCTGCCAGGCAAAGGCCTCGTCGCGGAACGGCACTTCATTCGCCGGGTCGCCCTTGTCGAGCGCCTCTGCCCACACCAAGGTCGCGGGTTGGTCGGCGCGCCATTCGATGTCGCGACGCCCCGCGCGCACGGCCATGAAGCCCTTCGGCAGGTTTTCCGCCAAGGGAGCATCGACGACGGTCACCACCGGCTTGCCCGTGGTTTCCACCACTTCCGCACGGTAAGGGAAGCGGCCATAGGGCACCAAGTAGGAGAACGGCTTCTTCAGCGTGTGCAGCAATACATAGCGGCCGTCCGGCGAGAACGACTCCCCCGTGTACATGGCCGCCGCACGCCAGAGCGTTGGGCGGCCCTTCAACGGCACGCGGTGCAGCTCGGAGGTGGCAAGCACGGCGAAATTGCTTTCATCCGAGGGATTCTTCAGTAAGTCCTGATAGGTGCGGTTCTGGGCCTTGCTGCCATCGCTTACCGAAACCGTCGGTCCCGTCGGGACGGCGCGTGAAGTGTCGAGCAGCGCCGGGCGCTGTGAAGGCAACATGCGGGCCAGCAACGCCTGGTTGTCGCGGAACCACGTGAGCGGATTGCCGACATTGGCGTTGACGCGGGCTTCCGTCAGGCGTGTAGCATGCGCGGTCGCGAGTTCCATCACCCACGCTTCCACACCGGTCCGTGTCGTGTGCGTGAACGCCAGCCGGCGCTCGTCGGGCGACCAGGTGAAATTTGCCAGACGCGGCGAGGCCGGCAATCCCGTCACATGCCGCGCGCTTCCGCCCTGCAGCTCCTGCACCTGCACGTGGTTGTAGTAGGTCGTGGTGCTGGCGATGTTGGTGCGCGGATTGACCCGTAGGCCACCGAGACGGAGCTCCTCGTCGGACAGTTCCGCCAGCGACTTGAACGTATCGCGGTAGAACAGTACGAGGTGCTGCTTGCGGCTGTCCGTCACAACGGTGGGCGGGCGTTGCACGTCGGCGAGCTGCAGGATCTCGGCGGGGGGCGTCTGGTACGGCAGCGCGTACTGCGCGAGGGCATTTCCAGCGGCCAGCCACAGGCACGCCAAGAGTTTCCAGCGAATCGACATGAGCGGTTTCCCCATTTGGACGAGCCGATCATCATGGCTCCTCCCCTGCCAAGGCAAGACCACGCACGGGAAGGTTGCCGGTTGGGCGCGCTTACGGCGTTCGGGACGTTGAAGGCCTTCGCTGGAGGTCAGCCGAGACGCCGCTATGGGAATCCCTGTCCTGCGTTCCACCTGCCTGCTCCTTTTGCTCGCCGTCCATGCCAACGCACGCGCCGCACCACCCGACGCCGACCAGGCCAGGCGTATCGCCGAGCAGTTCCTGGCCACACAGCAGGCGAGCGCGAGCCCGCAGGAAGCCTATGAAGCGGGCGACATCGCCGTGGCCGACCTGGATGGCGACGGAGAGGCGGAGGTCGTCGTGCTGTGGACGATGCTGGGCCCCACCTATTGGCACCACGGCGTCACGGTGCTGGCGCACAAAGGACAGCGCTATATGCCCGCCGGCGAGACCGGCGAGCCGCTTGGCAGCGTGGAAGGCATGCTGGTACGCAACGGCACCATCGAGCTGAAGACCAAATGGCCAGGTCCGAACGATCCCCGTTGTTGTCCCTCCGTCGCCAAGACACTGCGCTACCGCTGGACGCCCGGGAAGCTCACGCCGGTCAAATGATCAAGGCGTGCCGTTCCAGCGCGCATGGTAGACGCGCCACTCGTCGTCTTCCGTCCGCCACGCGGTCGTGACCCGATAGGCACGTGCCTGATCCGGCAGCAGACGCCCGTTGCCCGCGGTCAGCACCACATCGAACGCGACGGATGCGTTGTCGCCCTGCACGACCACCTCCAACGGTCCGGTGGTCACGCCCAAGTGTGAGTCGGCCAGCATGCGCGCCCGCAGGAGATTGTGCAGCGCCGCACGATCCATCCCGGACTCGCCCGTGAAATCCGGGCTGACGCCTTCCATGAAGTCGCCGGCCTGCCCTTTTTCCACCGCCGCCTGCATCTCGCCGAAGCGCGCCCGCAGCCTGTGCTCGGGCGCTGCGGGTGCGCACGCCACCAGTCCCAACAGCAATGCCAGCGCGGCGACCCGCATCTTCTTTTCCGTGACTGCCATCGAAACCTTCGCCTTTTCCATCCGGAACGGTATGCTCCCGGAAGGCGCCGCGACCGGGCGCCGGCCCACAGTACGCCGCAACGAAGCCAGAAGACCCTGGGGAGGGAGCAGAACGATGAGTCAGGAACGTCCGTGGTTCAAGAGTTACCCGCAAGGCGTGCCCCACGAAGTGGACCTGGAGCAGTACCGCTCCATCGTGTCCGTCTTCGATGAGGCGATCAGCAAATATCGCGACCGCCCCGCGTTCCGCAACTTCGGCAAGACCCTGACCTACGGCGAGATCGACAAGCTCAGCCGCCAGTTCGCGGCGTACCTGCTTGGGGAGCTGAAGCTCAAGAAGGGCGACCGCGTCGCCATCATGATGCCCAACTGCCTGCAGTATCCCATCGCCATCTTCGGCGTGCTGCGCGCGGGCCTGACGGTGGTCAACGTCAATCCGATGTACACGCCGCGCGAGCTGAAGCACCAGTTGGTGGATTCCGGCGCCAGCGTGCTGCTGGTGGTGGACAACTTCGGCAAGACCGCGCAGGAGGCCCTCGCCGGCACCCAGGTCAGGCAGGTCATCACCACGGCGCTGGGCGACCTGGTCGGCTTCCCCAAGGGCGCCATCGTCAACTTCGTGCTGAAGTACGTGAAGAAGATGGTGCCCGACTACGACATCACGGGCGCGGTGCGCTTCAAGGACACGCTGACCCTGGGCCAGTTGCATGCCCTGCCCGACGTCGACATCGATTCCGGCGACATCGCTTTCCTGCAGTACACCGGCGGCACCACCGGCGTGGCCAAGGGCGCGATGCTCACGCACCGCAACCTGGTGGCCAACATGCAGCAGGCCGGCGTGTGGGTCGGTACCGGCCTGGACTACGGCAACGAAGTGATCATCACCGCGTTGCCGCTGTACCACATCTTCGCCCTGACGGCGAACTGCCTGGTCTTCATGAAGCTGGGCGGCCTGAACCACCTGATCACCAATCCGCGCGACATGCCGGGCTTCGTCAAGGAACTGAAGGCCACGCGCTTCACCGGCATTACCGGCGTCAACACGCTGTTCAATGGCCTGCTCAACACGCCCGGCTTCGATGAGGTGGATTTCTCCAACCTCAAGATGACGCTCGGCGGCGGCATGGCCGTGCAGCGGGCGGTGGCCGAGAAGTGGAAGAAGGTCACCGGGGTGACCCTGGTCGAGGCCTACGGCCTGACAGAGACCTCGCCGGCTGCCTGCATCAACCCGATGAACCTGCACGACTACAACGGCGCGATCGGCCTGCCGGTGCCGTCCACCGATGCCTGCCTGAAGGACGACGACGGCAACATCGTGCCGCTCGGCGAAGTGGGCGAGCTGTGCATCAAGGGTCCGCAGGTGATGAAGGGTTACTGGCAGCGTCCCGAGGAGACGGCGAAGGTCATGGACGCCGAAGGCTGGCTGCACACCGGCGACATGGCGAAGATGGACGAGAACGGCTTCTTCTACATCGTCGACCGCAAGAAGGACATGATCCTGGTATCCGGCTTCAACGTGTACCCGAACGAGGTGGAAGACGTGATCGCCGGCCTGGACGGCGTGCTGGAGGTGGCGGCGGTGGGCGTGCCTGACGACAAGTCCGGTGAGGCGGTGAAGGTCTTCATCGTGAAGAAGGACCCGTCGCTCACGGTCGAGCAGATCAAGGCGTACTGCCGCGACAACCTCACCGGCTACAAGCAGCCCCGCTACGTGGAGTTCCGCACGGAACTGCCGAAGACCAACGTGGGCAAGATCCTGCGCAAGGAACTGCGCGAGCCCGCCAAGGCCGGCTGATCCCTGTTCAGCTTTATGGAGAAGGCCGGCCCTGTGCCGGCCTTTTTCTTTTGGTTCAGGACTTTAGGGGTGGATTCTAGACACTCGTCACAAATATTGAGACTGATGCCCTCCTGCCCCCGGCATCTTGCCGCAAGCGCGCGTGTGCACTGGATTTTAATTATTCGTTCAGGTGTAGGATCGGCGCGTGATGCCACCTGCGTCACATTAATCCGTCACCCGCTTTCCCCTGCCGCGCGGGCAAGAAACCCCTCCAAGGAGCTCTCCATGAACAACGTCGAAAAACTGCAGCGCACCCGTTCCTTCCCGACCATCCGCGTCGAGTCCGAACCCAGCGGCGATGCCCACTGGATGTACATGCATTCGGACGTAGCGCCCGGCGTGCGTCCGTGCTTCCGCAGCCAGATGCTCGACGACGTGCTGAGCTTCATGAACTCGATCACCCTGCGTGAATCGCAGCGCCAGCCGGGCAAGCTGCGCCACCTCGTCGTGGCGTCCGATGCGAGCGCCTTCAACCTCGGCGGCGATCTCGAACTGTTTTCGCAGCTGATCCGCGAGAACAACCGCGACCGCCTGCTCAGCTATGCGCGACGCTGCATCGATGGCGTGCATCATCTCAACACGGGCCTGGGCGGCGACGTACGCACCATCGCGCTGATCCAGGGCGACGCGCTGGGCGGTGGCCTGGAGATCGCGCTGTCCTGCCACACCATCGTGGCCGAAGAAGGCGTGGACATGGGCCTGCCGGAAGTGCTGTTCGGCCTGTTCCCGGGCATGGGCGCCTATTCCTTCCTGTGCAAGCGCGTTTCGCCGCAGGTTGCCGAGCGGATCATCCTGGACGGCAACATCTATACCAGCGACGAGCTGTACAGGATGGGCGTGGTGGACGTGCTGGTGCCGAAGGGCCAGGGCGCGGCGGCCGTGCAGACGATCATCGACAAGCAGCGCCGTTCGCCCCATGCGCACCTGGCGCTGAATGCCTGCCGCAACCTGGCGCAGCCGGTCGGCTACGACGAGCTGATGGGCATCACCGAAGTCTGGGTGGATACGGCCCTGACGCTGGGCGATAAGTCGTTGAAGATGATGGAACGCATCGTCCGCGCCCAGGAAAAGCGCTCCATCCGCGCTGCCTGAGCGGCACCCGCACGTCTGCTGCAAACACAGGGGACTACAGGGGCATCAGGGGTTGGAGCGCGCGCAGGCGCCTTCAAGGGCGAGTCCGGGACACCGTACTCGCCACGGGCTTGGCTTTCTGCCGGTGCCCGGCGACACATCCCGAAGGATCGCGCTCGCGCCACCCGCATGACGGAACCACGCGCGGTCAGGACGAGGAGCCTTCGCCGCCCTTCTCCGCCGCGCCGCGCACCCGCTGCCGCGCATCGAGTGCCGCGCGGCCATGGCTCAGGTGGGAGTTGAGCGCGGCCAGGCGGTGGCGCCATTCGCGCGAGATCTGCCAGTCGACCAGGCCCATCATCTCGCCTGCGGCCGCCGCCAGCTTCACCAACCCCAGATTGCTGGCCACGCCTTTCAATGCATGCGCATGTTCGCGCAGATGTTCGCCGTCGCCCCGCTCCATCGCATGGGCCATGGCGCCGATGCAGCCATCGGCGTCGTTGAGGCACTGCTCGATGAATTCCCGTTCGAACGCGTCCCCCATGCCCAAGGCAGTGAGTTCGTCCAGCACGCTGACGTCGAGCACGCCGTCGGATACCTCCGGCCGCACGGGCGTGTTCGAAACCGTTGTCGCGGCCACGCGACCCGACGTGGCGACATCGGCCAGCGCATCCAGCAGCCGGGTCGCGACCACCGGTTTGGCGAGGAATGCGCGCGCGCCCGCCTGCTCGCACCGCTGGATCGCCTCGGGCGTGACATCGGCGCTCAGGATCAGCACCGGGGTGCGGCTGCCGCTGCCCGCTTCCATCACGCGCAGCTGCTTCAGCAGGTCCAGGCCGCTCAAGCCCGGCATGTGCAGGTCGCAGATGACCGCGTCGTAGGACGAGGATTCCAGCGCGTCCAGCACCTCTTCGCCGCCGTTGACGCAGGTGATGCGGTGCCCTGCCTTCTGCAGCAGGCGCTGCACGACCATGCGGTTGGCCTCGTGGTCGTCGGCCACCAGAATCTGCATGCTGCGCACGCGCGCGCGGTGGCGCAGGAACGGGTCCGAGAACGCGATGATGTTCTCGGCGCTGGCCGTATCCGGCGTTTCCTCCAGCCATTCGGCGTGGCCCTGCACGGCGGGCACGATGACGCGCTCCGGCACCGCGTCGAACGGCAGCTCGACCCAGAAGCAGCTGCCGCGCTGCTCGTTGCTCTCGAAGCCGATGGTGCCGCCCATCGCCTCGGTGAGGCCCTTGGCGATCGTCGTCCCCAGTCCTGTGCCGCCGTAGCGGCGCGACAGGCTGCCGTCCGCCTGCTCGAACGCCTCGAACAGGCGCTCGCGCAACGCCACGGGGATGCCGATCCCGGTGTCGGTGACGGTGAAACGCAGGCGCAGGTGCTGGCCGTCCACCAGCATGGGGGCCACCGTCAGGCGCACCTCGCCTTCGTCGGTGAACTTGACCGCATTGCCCGCGAGGTTCAGCAGGACCTGACGCAGGTGACCCGCGTCGCCCCGTAGCTTGGCCGGAATGGTGTCGTCCACCCGCCCTTCGTAGCGCACCTGCTTGCCGCGCGCCTGCGGCATGAGGATCAGGCCGATGCTCTCCACCAGTTCGCGTGGAGAGAACTCGACGACGTTCAGCTTGACCTTGCCCGCCTCGATCGCGGAAATGTCCAGCACGTCTTCCACCAGGCCCAGCAGGGTGCGGGTGGACGCCTGGATGGTGGACAGGCATTCGCGCTGTTCGGTGTCCAGGCGCGTGGTGGCCAGCAGTTCCGACATGCCCGCCAGGCCGTTCAGGGGCGTGCGGAACTCGTGGCTCATGTTGGCCAGGAAACGGCTCTTGGCCTCGTTGGCGCGACGCGCTTCGTCGGTGGCGCGGGTCAGGTCCCGCAGCAGGCCTGACAGGTACATGGGCACGGCGATCAGGCCCAGCACCAGGCCGACGCCCAGGGTGGCGTTGGCGCGCCAGTAATCGTTCATCCACACCACGGCGGCGAAAGCGGTGCTGGCCATGGTGACCGCGACCACCAGATAGCGATTGCCATAGCGCAGGCCGTTGCCCACGGTGATCCACATCAGCACCACGTAGGCCCACGACAGCGGTTCGCCCATGCCGTTCATCGCGGCGGCCAGCAGGCCGTAGTCGGCGATCATGCCCAGCCCGCGGCGCACGTGCGATTTGCCCGGCTGCACCAGCAGCCAGGCGATGATGCCCAGGCCGTTGACCAGGCCTGAGACGATGATGGTCAGGACGATGGAATACTCGTCGGCCGGCAGCGCCGCGCGCGACGACGGCAGCAGCGCGTAGACCAGGATGATGGAAATCAGCGCGACGCGGATCAGCGCCTGGCCGTGTTCGCTGTCGCCGCGATGCTCGAGGCGGGATTTGACCCAGGTAAGGACGTTGGACATGGCTCACTCCATCCCTGGACGGCTCTGCACCGTCGAGTAGCGTTCGCAGATGTCGTCCAGCCGCGTCCGCCCACGGATCAGCGCGTCGACACATGCGGGGTCGAACAGGCGACCGCGCTGGGCATACAGATAAGCCAGCGCCGCGTCCTTGTCCCACGCCTTCTTGTAGGGGCGCGGCGAAATGAGGGCGTCGAACACGTCCGCCACCGCCACGATCCTGGCTTCCAACGGGATTTCCTCGCCCACGAGGCCATCGGGATACCCGCTGCCGTCGTAGCGCTCATGATGCCGCAGCGCGATCACGGCGCCCGCCTGGATGAAGCGGTTCTGGCTGCCGGACAGCAGCTGGTGCCCGATCTTCGGATGACGGCGCATGACATCGGTCTCGTCCGCGGTCAGCGGGCCGGCCTTCATCAGCACCGAATCGGGAATGGCGATCTTGCCCATGTCATGCAGCGGCGCGGCCATCTCGATGGTCCGCACCTCGTCCTCGGGCAGGCCGAGCTGCTCGGCGATCAGTCCCGCCACGTGGGCCATGCGCTCGAGGTAGGCGCTGGTGCCGCTGTCGCGGTACTCGATGGCGCGGGCCAGGCGCGATAGCGTTTCGCGCTCGCGCTCTTCCACCTCGTGCATGCTGGACAGCAGGCGCTGCTCCAGCGACAGGGCGCGCTGCTTGACGTTCTCGGACTGCTGGCGCAGCTGGAGCAGATTGCGGCAGCGGGCACGCAGCTCGCGCGGACGCACCGGCTTGACCAGGAAGTCGATGACGCCCGCTTCCAGCGCGGCCTGACGGATGGGTTCGTCGCCGACCACGGTGATCAGGATGATGGCGATGTCGCGGTGCATCGGCAGCCGGCGGAACCGGCGGGCGAACTCCAGCCCGTCCATGCCCGGCATGCGGTAGTCGAGCAGCAGCAGGTCGGTGCGGTTCTTCTCGCACCATTCCAGGGCCGCCAGGGGATCGCCGAAATCGTGGACGGCCAGCTCGGACGCGATGTCCTCGATGACATGGCGCAGCATGGTACGCGCGGACGTCTGATCGTCGACGATGACGATGTTCAATGCGTGCCCCACCCCTTGTGGCCACGTGACGTGGCTGTCGGGCAAGGATACTCCGGCGGTGGCGACGCTCGCATCCAGCATGGTGGCAGTCCTGTTCGGCGGCCCGGCCCCAGGCTGGGGCCGAGATCCACGAAGGGAACCGATGCCGATCACGGAGCCCCCTCCCCTGATCTCTATCGGCGCGGGCGGCGAAGAATTGACCGACCTGCGTGGAAATCCACGCAGGAAGCGTGCCAGCCGCCTCCAGGGTGTTTCAGGGTTCCGCACGTTGATGTTCGTCACATATTTCGGCATGTCCGGTCCCGTGTCCACCCGGGGTCCGCCGCCCGCGGGCTGGGGCCCCGCCAGTGTGGTCCCATCGCGTCATGCCGTCATGTGCCCATTCTGCCGCGCAGCGTCACTCTTTTGACGCTCGCGGGGACCGTGCGTCAACCCTGGGCTTCCGGACGCATGTAGGGGAACAGCAGCACGTCCCGGATCGAATCGGAGCCCGTCAACAGCATGACCAGCCGATCGATGCCGATGCCCAGGCCTCCGGTCGGCGGCAGACCGACCTCCAGGGCGCGGATGTAGTCGGCGTCGAAATGCATGGCTTCGTCATCACCGCCCTCCTTCGCCTGGACCTGGGCCATGAAGCGCGCAGCCTGGTCCTCGGGGTCGTTGAGTTCGGAGAAGCCGTTGGCCAGCTCCTTGCCGTTGATGAACAGCTCGAAGCGGTCGGTGTAGCCGGGGTCCTTGTCGTTGGCGCGGGCCAGCGGCGAGACCTCCACCGGGTGATCGGTGATGAAGGTGGGCTGGATCAGCGTGTGTTCCACGGTCTTCTCGAAGATCTCCAGCAGCAGCTTGCCCCAGCCGTAGGACGGCTTCACATGGATCTTCAGCCGCTCGCAATGGCGTACCAGCGCCTCGCGGTCGGTGCAGTCGGCAAGGCTGATCTCGGGATTGTGGTGGCGTACCGCCTCATCCATGCGCCAGCGGCGGAACGCCGGCTCCAGGTCGATGTCCTGACCGTCCCAGGTGACTTGGCCGGTGCCCAGGACTTCGTGGGCGACATCGCGGATGACCCCCTCGGTGAGGTCCATGATCTCGGTGTACGTGGCGTAGGCCTCGTACAGCTCGAGCATCGTGAACTCGGGGTTGTGCCGCGCGCTGACGCCTTCGTTGCGGAAGTTGCGGTTGATCTCGTAGACCCGCTCCAGTCCGCCGACGACCAGGCGCTTCAGGTACAACTCCGGTGCCACGCGCAGGTACAGGTCCAGGTCCAGCGCGTTGTGGTGCGTGGTGAACGGCTTGGCCGCAGCGCCGCCGGGGATGTAATGCATCATCGGCGTCTCGACTTCCAGGAAACGCCGGGCATCCAGCCACTCGCGGATCGCACGGATGATGCGCGAGCGCTTGATGAACACGTCCCGCGCTTCCGGCGTGACGATCAGGTCCACGTAGCGCTGGCGATAGCGCTGCTCGACGTCGGACAGGCCATGCCACTTGTCCGGCAGCGGACGCAGCGACTTGGTCAGCAGGCGAAGGACGTCGGCCTTGACCGACAGTTCCCCGGTGCGGGTCCGGGTCAGACTGCCCTCGACGCCGACGATGTCGCCGATGTCCCAGCCCTTGAAGGCGTCGTAAGTCTCGCCCAGCGTGTTCGACTGCAGGAACAGCTGGATGCGGCCGGATTCGTCCTGGATCTGCACGAAGCTGGCCTTGCCCATCACCCGCTTGGCCATCAGGCGGCCGGCCAGCTTCACGCGGCGGCCGGCACCTTCCAGCGCTTCGACAGTCCACAGCTCGGCATCGCCGTACTGGACCTGCAGGTCGCCGGCGTAGTCGCCACGACGGAAGTCGTTGGGGAACGCGATGCCCTGCCCGCGCAGGGCCGTCAGTTTGGCGCGGCGCTCGGCGATGAGGCTGTTCTCGTCGGCGGGAGGCGTTGCGCTGGTCTGGTCGGTCATGGCGTAGGCGAGGAGTGAGTGGGGAGGAGTGAGAAGTGAGGGGAGCCGGAATGAGGAGCGAACCTTACGCTCACTCCTCACTCCTCTCCCCTGACTCCTGCTTTCAAGCGTCGATGCGTTTGGCGCCCGCTTCCAGGCCGGATTTCAGGCTGGCCTCGACGAACTCGTCCAGGTCGCCGTCCAGCACCTTCTGGGTATCCGAACGCTCCACGCCGGTGCGCAGGTCCTTGATGCGGCTCTGGTCCAGCACGTAGTTGCGGATCTGGCTGCCCCAACCGATGTCGGACTTGGTGGCTTCCACCGCATCGCGCTCCGCGTTGCGTTTCTGGATTTCCAGCTCGTACAGCTTGGCGGCCAGCATCTTCATCGCGTTGTCGCGGTTCTGGTGCTGGCTGCGGCCGGTCTGGCAGGCCACCACGATCCCGGTGGGCACGTGGGTGATGCGCACGGCCGATTCGGTCTTGTTGACGTGCTGGCCGCCGGCGCCGGAGGAGCGGTACACGTCGGTCTTCAGGTCGGCCGGATTGATGTCGATGTCGATGTTGTCGTCGACTTCCGGCGAAACGAACACCGAGGTGAAGCTGGTATGGCGGCGGTTGTCCGAATCGAACGGCGACTTGCGCACCAGGCGGTGCACGCCGGTCTCGGTCTTCAGCCAGCCGTAGGCGAAGTCGCCTTCCACGCGCAGCGTCGCCGACTTGATGCCGGCCACGTCGCCGCCGCTGGCTTCCATCAGCTCGGTCTTCCAGCCGCGCGATTCGCACCAGCGCAGGTACATCCGCAGCAGGATTTCCGCCCAGTCCTGCGCCTCGGTGCCGCCGGCGCCGGCCTGGATGTCGACGAAGGCGTTGGCGCTGTCCATCTTGCCGGAGAACATGCGCTGGAACTCCAGCTTGTCCACGTGCGCGGCATAGCGTTCGACGTCGGCCACCACGGCGTGCGCGGTATCCTCGTCGTTCTCCATTTCCGCCAGCTCCAGCAGCTCGCCGGCGCCGGTCAGGCCTTCCTCGATGTCACGGATGCCGTTGACCGTCTTGTCCAGCAGGGAACGCTCGCGGCCCAGTTGCTGCGCGTACTCGGCGTTGTTCCAGATGTCCGGGTTTTCCAGCTCGCGGTTTACTTCTTCCAGGCGTTCGCGCTTGACATCGTAGTCAAAGATACCCCCGGAGCGAGGCCAGCCTGTCCTGCAGGTCGGCGATGCGCTGGCGGATGGGATTGAGCTCGATCATGGGGCTGTGACGGGGGAATGGAATCGGTCGGCAAGGATACCAGAGGCGTGCAGCTACCCGTCCTGCGCCGGCATGGAACGGGATTTGCATCCGATATGCGCGCCCCTGTCCGAGAGCCGACCGCTCATGCCGCCCCCCTTCACCGCCCGCCTGTTGCCCTGCCTGCTGGGCCTGGTGCTGCTGGGCCTGCCCTCCTCGCGGGCCCAGGGCACGGTTGCGGCCGGCACCGAGCGGGCCAGCCAGGTGGCCCGCTGCCTGAAGCTGCGCCGCGATGCGCCCCCCGTGGCGGCCGCGCTGGCCGAATCGCTGCTGCGCGAGGCCGACCTGACCGTCGAGGACGAGCTGAAGACCCTCAGTTGCCTGGGCATCGCCGCCGGCCTGTCCGGCGACCGGAAACGCGCGGTGGAGGCCGGCGCCCGCATGGAGCGCCTCGTGCTGGCGGATCCCGAACTGGCCCTGGCGTTCCGCGCGCGCGCCTATTCGCAGGCAGGATCGGTCTTCCACGGTGCCGGCCAGATCCATCGCGCCGAGGCGGCCTACCTGCGCGTGCAGGACCTGGCCAGGCAGTTGCCCGCCGACGAGGCCGCCCTGTTCCAGGCCACCACCCTCAGCAACATCGGATTGATCCACGCCGATTACCTGGACTCGCCGGAAGTGGCCGACGGCTTCCATCGCAAGGCGCTGGCCATCGCCGCGTCCGTCGGGCTGGAAGATCCGGCGATCCTGCATAACCACGTGCTCAACCTGGTCAGGTTGGGCCGAACGGCGGAGGCCCTGGCCGTCATCGACCAGGCGGAGGCCATGGCGCACCGCAGGCAGGCACTGGCGGTGGTGGAACGCCTGCGCGCAGAGCGTGCGGGAATATGGATCACGCAGGGGCGCCTGGGGCCGGGGCAGCAGGTGCTCACATCCGTGATCCGGGCGCAGCAGACGAGTGCGGACACGCCGGGGTTGGCCGGCTCGCTGGCCAAGCTGTCGACCCTGCAGCGCATCGCCGGCGACCCCACGGCCGCGCTGGCCACGGCACGCTTGGCCTGGTCGCACGTGGACGGCACGCCGCAGCCGCAGAAGCAGCGCGAGGTGCTGCGCGCCTGGATGGCCGCGCATGCCGCGCTTGGCCAGGCGGACGGCGTCATGGCGGTCGGCGCACGCCTGCACGCACTGGAAATGGAGACGCTCAAGGCGCAACGGCTCGCATCGCTGGCCGAGCTGCAGGCGCGCAGCGAGAGCGCCGCCGCGCAGCGCGAACTGCAGGCCATGCGGCACAAGGCCCAGATCCAGTCCCTCAACGAGGAGAGAACACGCCTGCTGCGTAAAGCCGGCGTCGCGGCAATGATCCTGCTGGTGATGGCCGGGGTCGGCTTCGGCCTGCTCCAGCGGCGCAAGAACCAGCAATTGCGCACCGTCAGCGCGACCGATCCTCTCACCGGCCTGCGCAACCGCCGCGCGGCCGGTACCGCGCTGCAGGCGATGTCGACGCAACGCGCCACGCCCGGCATGCGTCATGTGCTGTTCCTGATCGACATCGACCACTTCAAGCAGGTCAACGACGGGTTCGGCTACCATGCCGGCGACGACGTGCTGGTGGACATCGCCGACGCGCTGGGCACCCTGTGCCGGCCTGGTGACGTGATCGCACGGTGGGGCGGCGAGGAATTCCTGATGGCCTGCCCCGATCTCACCGCGGCGCAGGCATGCACGGTCGCCGCGCGCCTGCACGAGCGGTTGGGCGGCGCCCGCGAGCTGGCGCCGGGGCGGGCCTGGGATCTCACGGTGTCGCTGGGTTTCGCGCCGTTCCCGTTCTTCGAGGAGGGACGCGAAGGGTGGGAGTACGCCATCCGCCTGGCCGACCGTGCGCTTTACGCCGCCAAGGACCGTCGCAACGCGTGGGCCGGCCTGTGGGGCCGTACCCTGCCGGAAGGCGCCAGTGCGGCCGGCGTTCTGGAGGAACCGGAAAACGCCGTGCGCAGCGGCAACGTCGACCTGATGGCGAGCTACGCCATCGAACGCTTGCCGAAAGCCGCCCTGCGGGCGGCCTGAGAACTAACCCGGCTCGGCGCCGGTGCGCGTCCTCAGGTCCTGGCGGTAGCGTCGACTGCAGGGCAGCACCGTACCGTCGCGCAGGTGGACGCGCGCGTCGCCGGAATCCAGCGGCTCGATGGATGCGACGTGGTCCAGCGCCACCAGGTAACTGCGATGGATGCGGGCGAAGCGGCGCGGGTCCAGGCGGGATTCGATGCCGGCGATGGTGCTGCGCAACGGATAGTCGTGTCCGCGCACCCGCAGGTTGACGTAATTGCCTGCCGCCTGCAGCCACTCAATGTCGTTCGCAGCGACCAGGAATTCGCGCCCCAGTTTGCGGATCAGGAACCGTTCGGGCCGGTCCACCGGTTCCAGCGGCGGTCCCTCGTCGGGCTCCGCCAGCAGGCTGGCCTCGCCCTGCCAACGGCGCAGCAGCAGGCGGTAGGCCTCCATCGTCAGCACGATGGAGGCGAAACTGCGGACATCCTTCAGGTATTCATAGACCAGTTCGCGCGGCCAGGGTCCGAAGTCGTAGGTCATGCCCTGGGTCCGATAGGCGAGCACCCGCAACCCCACCATGCCCACCACGTGCACGAGGCAGACGACGATGCTGGCCCCGGCATACCGTGCGAGCTGTCGCCGCCAGTCGCCCCACTGGAAGGGATAGCGCCGGGTGAACCAAGCCATCGCCGGCAACACCACCAGCAGCCACATCACCGCGCTGCTGGTTTCCCAGACGGCGGGTTCCCAGGCCTGGATGGACGAATCGCCGCGTCGCAGTTCCATCAGCGTGGTGATGCTGTTGGCGACGCAGTTGACCCCGGTCACCGCGATCCAGAAGCCGGCCTCGATCACGCGTTTCCAGGGCTGGTAGCGTTCGTAGGACAGCAAGGCGCCTTCGGTCATGCGCGCATTCTAGCCCTCGTCGGTCCTGCGCCCTTCGCGATTCGTCCCTGCATGCCGGCCGTTGGCCCCCTGCCCGCCCCGACATGTCCCTTCGTGGTGGGCGCTGGCGAGCGGACCCGCCACGCTGGGGCCTTCGCTGAGGACGAGGAAACCCCATGCAACGCCGCTACGATCTGGATTGGGTCCGTGTTTGCGCCTTCGGGCTGCTGGTGCTGTACCACGTCGGCATGTACTACGTGACCTGGGACTGGCACGTGAAGAGTCCGGCGGCCAGCGATGCGCTGGAGCCCTTCATGCTGCTCAGTTCACCGTGGCGGCTGGCGCTGCTGTTCCTCGTATCGGGGGCCGCCACGGCATTCCTGCTCGAACGGCAGCGACGCAGTGCCGAGGTAGCCCGCCGCCGGCCGGGGTTCCTCGCCAGCCGGTCCTGGCGCCTGTTGGTGCCGCTGGTGTTCGGCATGCTGGTGATCGTGCCTCCGCAGTCCTACTACGAAGTGGTCGAGCAGCTCCCGGGGGGGTATCACGACGGGTACCTGGCCTTCTATGGCCGCTACCTGACCGGCTACGACGGTTTCTGCGATGCAGACGGCTGCCTGGACATGCCCACCTGGAACCATCTCTGGTTCGTTGCCTACCTCTGGGTATACACCATGGTGCTGTGGCTGCTCTGGCGCATGGCACCGCGCGCCCTGATCGCCGCGGGGCGTGGTCTCGACAGGGCGCTGGCCGGAATCGGCATCGTGGTATGGCCCACGCTGTTCCTGGGCCTGGTGCGCATCCTGCTGGTCGGTCGCTTCGAACAGACCCATGCGCTGGTCGACGACTGGTACAACCATGCCCAGTACTTCAGCGTGTTCCTGCTGGGCTTCCTGATCGCACGCAGCGAGGGCGTCTGGGCGGCGATGGTCCGGGCGCGCTGGGTCGCCCTGCTGCTGTGGCTGGCCACTTGGGCGGGCCTGATCGCCTACTTCGTCCGCTTCGCCGATGGGCAGCCGCCCGAGCTGCTGCGGATCGCCATGCGCATGGTCTGGGGACTGGACCAGTGGTGCGCGATCGTGGCGGTACTCGGCTTCGCCCGCCACTGGAATCCCGGCGACAGTCGCGCGCTCCGGTACCTGGTGCCGGCGGTGTTCCCGGTCTACATCCTGCACCAGACCGTCACCGTCGTCCTCGCCCACAATCTGAAGCCACTGGCGATCCCGCCGCTGGTGGAAGGCATCCTGCTGGTGATGGTCACCTTCGCCGCCTGCTTCGCTGGCTATGAAGTCGTGCGCCGGGTCGCTTGGCTGCGACCGCTGTTCGGACTGAAGCGTCTGCCTGGCGGGCGAACCGACGGCTCGCCGGCGATGGTCGGCTCCACCGAGTCCTGAGCACTCACTCCGCGGCCTGCCAGTAACGGATCAGCAACTGGATGCCGCGGCGGTTCTGCCAGTCGTCGGTGTCCAACTGGTAGGCCGCATGGATACGGGCAGGTGGGGCCTGGTCCTGCCAGCCATTGAAGTGGATCGCATTGAGCGCTGCGGCATGACCGGGAAGACGCAACGAAAACTTCAGGTGCTTCTCGCCGATCACGCGCCAATCCAGCACATCGAAACGGCCATCGAACATGGGCTCGGGGAAGCCCTGTCCCCATGGCCCGGCGCTGCGCAGCGCTTCGGCATGGGCGCGATCGAGTTCTTCCGACCGCAACTCCCCGTCGCTCAGCAGCACTTCCTGCAGCATCGCCTCATCGAGCAGCTTCGAGGCCTGCTTGTGGAAGGCTTCACGGAAGGCAGACAGTGCGCTTTCGTCCAGCGACAGGCCGGCTGCCATCGCATGACCGCCGAAACGCTGCATCAGACCCGGGTTCGCCGCATCGATCGCCGCCAGCGCATCCCGGATGTGGAAACCGGGAATGGAGCGTGCCGAGCCGCGCAACACCGTGCTGCCCGGCTCGGCGGGCGCGAACGCGATCACCGGGCGATGCAGGCGTTCCTTGATCTTCGAGGCCACCAGGCCGACCACGCCCGGATGCCACTCCGGATCGAACAGACATGGCGCCAGCGGCACGGCGCCCTCGACGTCGACACGCGCCAGCGCCGCCTGCGCTTCGTCCACCATCTGCTGCTGCACGCCCCGGCGTTCGGCGTTGATGCCGTCGAGCACGCGCGCCATCTCATCGGCTTGGCTGGCGTCGTCGGTCAGCAGGCACGCGATGCCGAGCGCCATGTCCTCCAACCGTCCCGCGGCGTTCAGGCGCGGGGCGACCGCAAAGCCGATGTCCGCGGCCGTGAGTCGTGCCGGGTCACGCCCCGCCACACGCACCAGCGCCTGCAGGCCCGCACAGGCCTGGCCTGCGCGCAGGCGACGCAGGCCCGCGCCGACGAGGGCGCGGTTGTTGGCGTCCAGCGGGACGAGATCGGCGACCGTGCCCACCGCGACAAGATCCAGCAAGGACGAAAGGTCGGGTTCGGGGCCATCGAAAGCCCCCCGCTCCCGCAGTAGGCGCCGCAGCGCGAGCAGCACGTAGAACATCACGCCCACGCCCGCCAGCATCTTGCTGGGGAACGGATCGCCACGCAGGTTGGGATTGACGATCGCATCGGCAGGCGGCAGCACGTCACCGGGCAAGTGATGATCCGTCACCAGGACCTGCCAGCCGCGTGCCTTGGCCGCCGCGATGCCGGCATGACAGGCAATCCCGTGGTCCACCGTGACCAGCAGTTCGGGCGCCAGTGCGTCCAGTTCCTCCACCAGCGAAGGCGACAGTCCGTAGCCATGGACCATGCGATTGGGCACCGCCGGCGTGACACGCCGTGCGCCCAGCAGGCAAAGCCCACGCACGCCGACGGCGCACGCGGTGGCGCCGTCGCAGTCGAAATCGCCGACGATCACGATATGGCGGTTGGCCGCGATGGCATCGGCGAGCAGCGTCGTCGCTTCATCGACGCCGCCGAGCAGGTCGGGGGGAAGCAGCTGGGCGAGCCGGGGCTGGGCCTGCTCCATCGAACCGGCCCCCCGGGCTTCGTAGACGCGTTGCAGCAGCATGGGCACATGGGCCGGCCATGTACCGGCTGCGCCCGCCTCGCGTCGGCGGATCCGGGCCGTCGGCGTCATGCCGGCACGTGATCGGGCCGGCCGGCATCCAGGCGCGGCAGGGGCCTGCGCCAGAACCGCCAGCGCTGCTCGCGACGCAGCGCGAACAGGCCGCCATCCTCGAAGTCGAGCGTGAGCGTGTCCAGTTCGCCCTTTTTCAGGGCCTCCAGCAGCGGGCGCAGCGCATCGCGGCACAGCAGGTCCAGATTGCGCAGGTGACGCAGGTCGATCAGCGCGTCCACACCGCCCTCGCCGCCGGCATGGCTCGCGTCCACGCCCGCCGCCTGCGCCAGGGCCTGCAGCAGCACATCGTTGCCCTTCACCTGGCGGAAGCCGGTGCGGACGAAGTCCGGCAGGGCACCCGCGCCCCAGAACCACAGCGAATTGACCGGTGGTTTGCCCTGCGACACCCGCTGCGCATTCCAGGGGTGGTTGTGCAGCAGCACCTGGGCCTCGCTGAGCAGGGCCCGCCAGCGGCGGCCGGCATCGCCGTGCGGCAGGTGCGCGAACAGATCGTCGCCCAGCACATCGTCCACCGGCGCGAACTCGGGCAGCTGCGCTTCCAGCGGCAGGCGCAGATACCAGCGCGCCGGGTACGGTGCATCCAGCGGCATGCCGGCGTCGCCGAACAGGGGCTTGAGCGCAGGCAGCAGGTTTGCCGCGTCCTCCGCCGACAGGCCCAGCGATTCGCCGTGGGCGAGCATGCGCGCACCGGTCATGTCCGGCGACACCCGCACCGGATCCGCACGCAGCCAGCGGGCACCGGCGGCGTCGCCCGCATCACGCTGGCGGGTAAGCGCGGCGATGGGCCAATGGTCGGGCACCAGCTGGAACTGCCGCCGCAGCTGCGCGCGCTCGCCGGCATCCGTGTCGCTGCGATCGCTGCGGCCCAGCGCCCGCGCCACATCGTCGGGCAGCGCCTGCCCGACCAGGCGGGTACGCGCAGGCAGCAGCAGTGTGGCCTGGGCCATGGACTCAGTCGGCGTAGGAAACGCTGACGATTTCGTACTCGCGCTGGCCGGCCGGGGCATCGATGGTGACGCTGTCGCCCTCGTGCTTGCCGATCAGGGCGCGGGCCAGCGGCGAGGAGATCGCGATCAGGCCCAGTTTGATGTCCGCCTCGAGGTCGCCGACGATCTGGTAGCGCTTCTCTTCATCGGTATCCACGTCGGCCAGCACCACCTTGGCGCCGAACACGATGCGCGAGCCGGCATTGAGCTTGCTGACGTCGATGATCTCGGAGTGCGACAACTCGCTCTCCAGCTGCTTGATGCGGCCCTCGATGAAGCCCTGCTGCTCGCGGGCGGCGTGGTACTCGGCGTTCTCCTTCAGGTCGCCGTGCGCACGCGCCTCGGCGATGGCAGTGATCACCTCGGGACGCTTGACCGTCTTCAGAAGGTCCAGTTCCTGGCGCAGGCGCTGCGCGCCCTGCATGGTCAATGGGGCTCTCACCCTTGAAGCTCCTTGTGCAGTTCCTGCAATGCCAGCACCGGGCCCGTGCCGCGGTATTCCAGCGAATGCACCAGCGCCTTGGCGCCGGCAACGGTGGTTGAATAGGTGACGCGGTGCTGCAGGGCCTCGCGCCGGATCGAGAAGGAGTCGGCGATGGCCTGGCGTCCTTCCGTGGTGTTGACGATATACACGATTTCGCCGTTCTTGATCAGGTCCACCACATGCGGACGGCCTTCCAGCACCTTGTTGATCTGGGTGCAGTCGATGCCGTGCTCACGCAGCCACGCGGCGGTGCCGGCGGTCGCGACGATGGAGTAGCCGCGGCCGACCAGTTCCTGCGCCACCGGCAGCACACGCTTCTTGTCCGGATCGCGTACCGAGATGAACACCTTGCCCACCGGCGGCGCCTTGATGCCGCCGGCCTCCTGCGCGCGCGCCATGGCCGCGCCGAAGCTGCGGCCCACGCCCATCACCTCGCCGGTGGAGCGCATTTCCGGCCCGAGGATCGGATCCACGCCCTGGAACTTGGCGAACGGGAAGATCGCTTCCTTGACCGAGTAGTAGTCCGGCACGATTTCCTTCGTGGCGCCCTGCCCGGCCAGCGTCTTGCCGGCCATGCAGCGGGCCGCGATCTTCGCCAGCGGCATGCCGGTGGCCTTGGAGACGAATGGCACCGTGCGCGAGGCGCGCGGGTTCACTTCCAGCAGGTAGACGATGTCGTCGCTGCCGTCCTCGCTCGCCTGGATGGCGAACTGGGTGTTCATCAGGCCCACGACCTTCAGTGCCTTCGCCAGTTCGACCACCTGGCGGCGCAGTTCGTCCTGCGTCTTCGCCGACAGCGAATACGGCGGCAACGAGCACGAGGAGTCGCCCGAGTGCACGCCGGCTTCCTCGATGTGCTCCATCACGCCGCCGATCAGCACGTGGCCTTCGGCGTCGGCGATGATGTCCACGTCCACTTCGACCGCGTTGTCGAGGAAGCGGTCCAGCAGTACCGGCGAGTCATTGGACACCTTGACGGCGTCGCGCACGTAGCGGGCCAGGTCGGATTCGCCGTACACGATTTCCATCGCGCGGCCGCCCAGCACGTAGGACGGACGCACGACCAGGGGATAGCCGATCTCGCGGGCCAGCAGCAGCGCTTCCTGGTCGTTGCGGGCTATGCGGTTCGGCGGCTGCTTCAGACCCAGCGAATCGACCAGCTGCTGGAAACGCTCACGGTCCTCGGCCAGGTCGATGGAATCCGGGCTGGTACCGATCACCGGCACGCCATTGGCTTCCAGCGCCCGTGCCAGCTTCAGCGGGGTCTGGCCACCGTACTGGACGATGACGCCCTTGGGCTGCTCCAGTTCGACGATCTCCAGCACGTCTTCCAGCGTCAACGGCTCGAAGTACAGGCGGTCGGAGGTGTCGTAGTCGGTCGAGACGGTCTCGGGGTTGCAGTTGACCATGATGGTCTCGAACCCGTCCTCGCGCAGCGCCAGCGCCGCATGCACGCAGCAGTAGTCGAACTCGATGCCCTGGCCGATGCGGTTGGGTCCACCGCCGAGGATCATGATCTTGTCGCGGCTGGTGGGCTGGGCCTCGCACTCGTCCTCATAGGTCGAATAAAGGTACGCCGTGCTGGTGGCGAACTCGGCCGCGCAGGAATCCACGCGCTTGTACACGGGCTTCACGCCCAGCGCCTTGCGCAGCACGCGCACGGCGGCTTCGTCGGTGCCGGCCAGCTGGGCCAGGCGCGCGTCGGAGAACCCCATCCGCTTCAGGCGGCGCATGCGCGCCTTGTCCAGCGACCCCAGGCCATCGGTGGCGAACTGCTGCTCGGCCGCGATGATTTCTTCCATCTGGTCAAGGAACCAGGGATCGATGAAGGACAGCGCGTGCACCTGCTCGACGCTCATGCCGGCGCGGAACGCATCGGCCACGTAGAACAGGCGCTCCGGGCCCGGCGCCTTCAACTCGCGGCGCAGCGTGGTCAGGTCGTCTTCGCTCGCCAGATCCAGGCCGGTCGGGTCGAGGCCGACCTTGCCGGTTTCCAGGCCGCGCAGCGCCTTCTGCAGCGACTCCTGGAAGGTACGGCCCATCGCCATCACCTCGCCCACCGACTTCATCTGGGTGGTCAGGCGGGCGTCGGCCTGCGGGAACTTCTCGAACGCGAAGCGCGGGATCTTGGTGACCACGTAATCGATCGCCGGCTCGAACGAGGCCGGGGTCTTGCCGCCGGTGATCTCGTTCTTCAGTTCATCCAGCGTGTAGCCCACGGCCAGCTTGGCGGCGACCTTGGCGATCGGGAAGCCGGTGGCCTTGGATGCCAGCGCCGATGAACGCGACACGCGCGGATTCATCTCGATCACGACGACGCGGCCGGTCTGCGCATTGATGCCGAACTGCACGTTCGAGCCACCGGTATCCACGCCGATCTTGCGCAGCACCGCGATGGAGGCATCGCGCAGGCGCTGGTATTCCTTGTCGGTCAGGGTCTGCGCCGGGGCGACGGTGATGCTGTCGCCGGTGTGCACGCCCATCGGGTCCAGGTTCTCGATGGAACAGACGATGATGCAGTTGTCCGCGGTGTCGCGGACCACCTCCATCTCGAACTCCTTCCAGCCCAATACCGACTCCTCCACCAGCACCTCGGTGGTCGGCGACAGTTCCAGGCCCCGGGTCACGATGTCGACCAGTTCCTCGCGGTTGTAGGCGATGCCGCCGCCACTGCCGCCCAGCGTGAAGCTGGGGCGGATGATGGTGGGATAGCCGACGCGAGTCTGGATCTCAAGCGCTTCCTCAAGCGTGTGCGCGACCGCGGCCTTCGGGCACTCCAGCCCGATTTCCTGCATGGCCACGCGGAACAGTTCGCGGTCCTCGGCCATGCGGATGGCATCGCGCTTGGCGCCGATCAGCTCGACGCCGTACTTCTCCAGCACCCCGTTGTCGGCCAGGTCCAGCGCACAGTTCAACGCCGTCTGCCCACCCATGGTGGGCAGCAGCGCATCGGGCTTTTCCTTGGCGATGATCTTCTCGACCGTCTGCCAGTTGATCGGCTCGATGTAGACCGCGTCCGCCATCTCCGGGTCGGTCATGATGGTCGCGGGGTTGCTGTTGACCAGCACCACCCGATACCCCTCCTCGCGCAACGCCTTGCACGCCTGGGCGCCGGAATAGTCGAACTCGCAGGCCTGGCCGATGACGATCGGGCCTGCGCCGATGATCAGGATGGTTTTTAGGTCGGTGCGCTTGGGCATGGGGTCCTCGGTGCTTTGCCTGGCGGTCGCGCGCGTCGCGCGGCGGACCGCCCATTACTGAATTGATGTGGCTTGATACCGCGCGCTCAGCGCGCGGCTTCCATGGTGCGTACGAACCGGTCGAACAACGGTGCGACATCATGTGGCCCCGGCGATGCTTCCGGGTGGCCCTGGAACGAGAACGCCGGGGCGTCGGTCAGCTCGATGCCCTGATTGGTGCCGTCGAACAGCGAACGGTGGATCACGCGCACGTTGGCCGGCAGCGTGGTCTCGTCGACGGCGAAGCCATGGTTCTGCGAGGTGATCATCACCCGGCCGGTGTCGAGGTCCTGGACCGGATGGTTGGCGCCGTGGTGGCCGTGGCCCATCTTCATGGTCTGTGCGCCGGCCGCGAGCGCCAACAGCTGGTGGCCCAGGCAGATACCGAAAGTCGGAGTCTTCTTCGCGATGAACTCGCGGATCGCGGTGATGGCGTAGTCGCACGGCGCCGGATCGCCCGGGCCGTTGGACAGGAACACACCATCGGGCTGCAGCGCCAGCACGTCGGCGGCGCTGGTCTGCGCCGGCACCACGGTCACGTCGCAGCCGCGTTCGGCCAGCATGCGCAGGATGTTGTGCTTCACGCCGAAGTCGTAGGCCACCACCTTGTACTTCGCCGGCGCCTGAACGAAGGCATTGCGGTCCAGGTCCAGCTGGCCATCGCGCCACGGGTAGGCCTTGTCGGTCGTGACGACCTTGGCCAGGTCCATGCCCTTCAGGCCGGGGAACTTGCGTGCCGCTTCCAGCGCCTTCTCGACATCGATGCCGTCGCCGGCCATCAGCGCCCCGTTCTGGGCGCCGCGCTCACGCAGGATGCGGGTCAGCTTGCGCGTATCGATGCCGGCGATGGCCACGATGCCGCGGGTCTGCAGCCATTCCGGGAGCGCCTGCTGGTTGCGCCAGCTGCTGGGGCGGCGCGGCACGTCGCGCACGATGAGTCCGGCGCACCAGACCTTGGACGCTTCATCGTCCTGGTCGGTGCAGCCGGTGTTGCCGATATGGGGGTACGTCAGGGTAACGAGCTGGCGGGCGTAGGACGGGTCGGTCAGGACCTCCTGGTAGCCGGTCATCGCGGTGTTGAACACCACTTCGCCGACCGAAAGGCCGTCTGCGCCTACGGATTCGCCCTCGAATACGGTGCCGTCTTCGAGTACGAGGATTGCGGGTCGAGTCACGGGGTTCGCCTTGGGGTGGAGGAACCCTGTCCCACCGACTTGCGGCTGCAAGAAACCGCGGACGCGGCGTTCATCCGGTCCGTGGCGATGGGTAACAGGCGAGCGGGAATTGTACGGGGAAGCCCTGTTCAGCGCCACCGTTTTTTGTGTTCTGCTGCGGGGCCGCACCGGACAAGGGCGCCGCGCATTCAGATTCCAAGGACGGGCATGATGAATGGGCGCTTATCAATCCAGAAGATCGCGCACGCGATAGGCCCCGGGTGGGCGCCCCACCAGCGACCGCGCCACATGCAGCGCACCGCGGGCGAAGATGTCGCGATGGGTCGCCCGATGGGTCAGCTCGATCCGTTCCCCCAGCCCGGTGAACTGCACCATGTGCTCGCCCACGATGTCGCCGGCCCGCAGGCTGGCATAGCGCACCGCCTGCCCCGCACTGCCCGCGGCCTGCCCCAGCGTCAGGGCCGTGCCGGACGGTGCGTCCTTCTTGTGCACGTGATGCGCTTCGACGATATCGATGTCCCACCCGGGCAACGCCGCCGCGGCACGCTCCACCAGTTCGGCCAGGACGGCCACGCCCAGGCTGAAGTTGCTCGCCCAGACCAACGGGATGCGGGTCGCCGCCGTGGCCAGTGCGTCCTGCTGCGCCGCATCGATGCCCGTGGTGCCAGACACCAGCGGACACCCACGGTCCACGCACAGGCCTAGAACGGCATCGAAGCCTTCGGGCAGGCTGAAGTCGACGGCCGCGTCGAAGGCCGGAACGCCGCCGAGCTCGGTGGCGGCGAAATGCGGCACGCCGTCTACTACGCGTTGCGCGGGAGCGCGGCGCGTCACGGCGGCGACCACGGTGCATGCATGGGGCTGTTCGGCGGCCAGGCGGAGCAGGGCCTGGCCCATCCGGCCGGAGGCACCGTGGATCAGCAATCGGGTCGGAGAGGTGTCCATCCGGTCATGGTAACGGCCGGCTGCCGCGTGGCGAAGTCCCGGCGTTCAGGTGCACTGCGGATGACCAAGATGGAACCCCTGTCCCAACGGCACACCGAGCTGCTTCAGGGTTTCCAGCTGGCGCGCGTTTTCCACACCCTCGGCGATGAGGTCGGCACTCGTGCCCTGTGCGAAGGTCAGCAGTGCGGCGATCAGCGTCTGCATGCGCGGGCGCTGATCGACTTCGCGGACCAGGGTGATGTCGAGCTTGATGATGTCCGGCGCCAGCCGCAGCACATGGCGCAGGCTGGCGAAGCCCGCGCCGGTATCGTCCACGGCAATGCGTACCCCCTCCTCCTGCAGCGCCGACAGCCGCTGGTTCAGGCGTCCGTAGTCGTCCACCGGCGTGTGCTCGGTAACCTCCAGTACCAGCCGCCGAAGGTCATACCCGGCGATGAGCTGGCGCAGGCGGTCGCTGCACGCGGTTTCCGGCGACACGTTGACCGAAAGAAACGTCTCCCGCGGCAGCGATGCGAACCGCGCCAGCGCGGCGGCGGCGGCGGCGAGTTCCAGCTCCACGCTGAGTCCGGTGCGCGCGGCATCCTCGAACCAGCGCCCCGTGGACAGGTCGTACTCCAGCGGAAAGCGCGCCAATGCCTCGTGGCCGACGACGACACCATCGGCGAGGCGGACGATCGGCTGCAGGGCGATCGCGATCCGCCCGTGTTCCAGCACCTGCAGCAGGCGTTCCCGGACATCGCGCAGGTCCCTGCGTTCGCGCTCGCCCTGCCCCATGCGAGCCTGGAGCGTCGCGCGCATCTGCGCATGCTCGATGGCCATGTACATGCTGGCGGCCACCAGCGTGCTCAACTGTTCCAGCGTGCTGCAATCGGTGTCGTCGTAGGCCCCGGGCGAGGCGGACAGTACCTTCAGCACACCGACAACCTGGTCGCGGAAGCGCAACGGCGCCACCAGCATCGAGCGCAGGCCCACCGTGCGGCAGGCTTCGCGATTGACGCGGGGATCGTCCTCGCTGTCGTCGCAGCGCAACACGCGGGCCTCGCGGATGCAGCGCCCCGACAGACTGCCTTCGACAGGCAACGCGAGACCGACCTGGCCCTGCGCGATGCCGCTGGCCGACCAGTAGCGCATCAGGTCGCCGTCGCGGATCTCGAGTACCGCCCCGGCGGAGCCGGTCAGCGCCTGCGCGCGGGAGGTGATGGCATCCACCACGTCCTGCGGATCGGGGCCGGCGGCGGCAATCTCGCCCTGCGCCGCCACGATACGCCTAAGCAGGGCGACGGCGTCGGCGGACGCGCCCTCGCCCGACGTGGGCGCTGACGGCCGAACCGACGACAGCGACGTCACTTTGCGATCCCGACTCATCTCCGACACTCCTTGCGGATGATGAACATGATGCATACCCCCTGCATCCACGCCGTGATGCTAGGGCGGTACGCGGGGCGCTGTCGAGTAAACGCGTTTATGAAATCCTGCGCCTCATGGATCCGGCGCGATGCCTGTCAGGCGCTTGGCCCAATCCTCCACTGCGCCACGCTCGAGGCGTCGCTGGAACAGCAGGTGCCACGATGGCACCAGGGGCAGTGCAAGGACGTCGTGCAGGATGCCGGGGTCGATGGCCCGCTGGTACAGCAGATCGATGAGGCGGGAAAGCGGCCATGCCGCATGGGGACGGTCCGCCAGCACTAGCGTATCGCCCTGCTGCACATATCCCTCCTCGATCACCCGGTAGTACCAGCCCGTTCGACCAGTGTCCTGCACACGACGCGCCATGTCAGGAATGGCGAAGCGATCGGACAGCTTCCAGCACGGCTGGCGCGACTGCGAGACCTCCACCAGCGCCGTGCCCATGCGGTAGCGGTCTCCCAGGCACACGGTGTGCTCCAGCATGCCGGTGGTGGTGATGTTCTCGCCGAACGCACCGGGTTGCTCAAGCAGGGGGTGGAGCCCGATGTCGGCGCTCCAGGCACGGTAATGATCGCGCGGATAGTGATGGATGGCCTTGTCGGGCCCACCGTGGACACGCAGGTCGCCCTGCTCGTCGTCGGCGATACCGAGCCGAGTGACGCGCTGTGGGCCGGATACAGGGGTCTTGGCGATCGCGCTGACGCTGCCCACACGCGTGAAAGGCACCGCCTTGCCGATCAGTACGGCATCGACGACGAACCTGGATTGCTCGGCCACGCTCATGCCAGCACCCTTCCCAGTCCGCTTGCGTCGATCTCTTCCGCGGCGCGCGCCAGTACCGCGGCATCCACGTCCGCGTCGAATCCGATCCTGAAGTGCACATCGCCTTCCGGCGTTCGCGAGGAGTGGATCGACGACAGGCTGATGCCATGCCGTTCGAACACGTGCAGCAACGCCCGCAACGAGCCGGGGCGATCCTCCGGCAGGTGCACGCTGATCGCCTCCCGGCCGGCGAGGTCGGCCAGCAGGTAGCCGATCCGTTCGTAACTGTAGTTTCCCTGGGCCAGCATGTCCGGACCGATGGCGGCGTGGTTGTCATGCAGGAACTCGCGCCGGAACGCGGCGCGGGCCGCGTCCGTGCCCTCCCCCACCAGGTTCGCCATGCGCTGGATCTGCCGCGCCAGCGCCTGCAGCACATCGCTGGCATGAGGATTGCCGAACTGGATGTCTTCGTAGATCGCCGGGTTGAGCGACAGGATGCGCGCGATGATGGCCGCATCCATCTCGAACGACGCGGAACGGAACGGCATCAGCGCGTCCAGCGGGCCCGCGCGCGCCGCTTCGCTGCGCAGCACACCCGCTTGGGCCAGATGGGCGGCATGGACCATCGCCTGCACCAGCGCCATCACGCGATCGTGCTGGTCGGGCGTGGCCTGCACACACTCGGCCTCGAGCGCGGCGAGCAGCGACGCCATCCAAGGTCGCCATGCATCGAGGCGCGCTTCGCAGACCACCATCACCCTGCCCTTCAGAGTCGGCGCCTTGGGCGGGGCGGTCATCGGATGCAAGCCCACGACCTCTGCCCGCGACGCCAGCATCGCCGCCACCGGCGCGGCCTTGATCGAAGTGACGTCCAGCCACAAACGACCGGCCTCGCTACCGGCGGCAAGCTCCGCATAGCGGGCGATCAGCGCCCCGGTGCTGCGGATCGGCGCCGAAAAGACCAGTACGTCCGCCCGCTGCACGAGCTCGGCTTCGTCTGTCGATGCGGGGTCGGCGGGGTCGTGGCCGATGACCTCTAGGCCCATCCGTTCCTGGAAGAAGTGCTGCAGCCAGCGGCCATAGGCGCCCGCGCTGCCGACGATGCCGATCAGGGGAGATGGGTTGGGCGTCACGCGCTGCACCGGCCGGTACTCACTGCTGCACCGCACCTTCCCCTGTCAGGTAGACCACCTGCGCGCGCAGGTCGGGCATGATCTTGCGCATGACCCGGGCAAAGCCGTCGTTGTATTCCGGCGAACACACCGGGCCGGGTGTGCGGTCGTCCAGCGTGCGGCGCACGTGCAGGCGCGCGCCGTCCTGCCGGAACGTCGAGACGTAGCTGAGCGTGCCCTCGCGTACGCTGACGTCCTTCGGCACGGCGACGATCCGCATCGACGCCGGGAACTCGAAGGTGTACTCCTCGTCCGAATGGTACGCACCACAGCTGCTCTCGCCCGCGGGCTGGTCCGGATCGCCGATTTGGGAAGCCACCAGCATGGCGACCGGGGTGAAGCTCAGAAACCAGGGTTGCACCTGGAAGCCTCCGCTCGTCGGGAGCATCCGTTCGACTTCGAAATCCGCCTCCATGTTGAAGGTCTCCAGCATCGGCACGGGATCGTCGTACTTCACTTTGCCACTTGCGCTGAGTGCGCTTCCCCGGAAGTAATTGCGCACCAGCTTGTCCGCATCGCTGGCGCCGACGTTGCGGAACTGTGCGCGTGCCGCCACTGCCATGCGTCCGCTCAGTTCGACCCGCTGCGCGCCCTTGATCGAACCGTCCGGCTGGATGCGAAGCGTCGTGCGCAGCTTCTGCCATTCCGAACCGACCTGCGTCACCGGCGTGGTGGTGCCGTCGCGATGACCATCCACCAGCAGCACGGGTTTGCCTGCCGCCCCGTCCGGCAGACTGCCGAAGGGCACCGTGGCCGCGGTCGAGTCCACGTAAAGATCCAGGCTGGGGATGTAGTTGATCACGTGGTTGACCACGGACGCGACCGGGATGTCCGGCAGCGTGTAGGTACCGCCCGCGTTGATGAGCGCCTGGGTACTGTCGATGCCACGGGCTTTCAACAACGCCTGCAGCAGGGTCGCGTGGTCCTTGCAGTCGCCCATGCGGTTGTCGAGCACCATGTCCAGGTCGCGCGGGACCACTGCGCCCAGGCCGATGCAGTTGCCGGCATAGGTGATCTTGGTGGAAACCCATTCGTAAAGCTTCTTCGCCGTCTCGCGCGGGTCCGTGCTCTTGCCCGCGATCTCCGCGGCGAGCGTGCGCAACCTAGGCGTCAGCGTGGCCTTGGCGTTGGCCGGTCCCCCGTAGGCCGCCGCGATGTCGGCGTAGCTGGCGAAGGTGGAGAACGCGTAGCCCGGATAGCGATCGGCGGTGAAGACCGTATCGCGCAGGCTTTCGCGGTCGACTGGCTGGCGGTTGCTCCAGCGCCAGCGCACGATCCGGCGCCCGTCGCGGTTTTCGACGGCGGGCTGCGTCATCTGCCAGTTGCGCCACGCGGCCTGCATCGCCTCGGGCGCATCGATGGTCACCTGCACGTCGCCGTAGTACGCGGCCGGGCTGTAGTTGCGGATCATCGAGAAGTGGCCCGGGAACATCGGCTGCGTCGCCGTCACCCGATAGGTAAACACCGTGGTGTCGCCGACGGCCAACTCGGGGAACACGACAGTGAGCGTCGTCTGGTCGGAGTAGATGGGCGAATCGCCCTCCCGTCCCGAACTGCTGCTGACCTGATAGTTGCCCTTGGGCACATCGACGCGGCGGCCGTCGGGCTTCAATGTGTAGGCTTCGATCACCTCGGCCTTCTGGATGCTGGTGCTGTAGCTGACCGATGCATCCTTGGCCGCTTCCAGCGCGCTGTCTTTCAGCACCTTGATCGCGGTTTCCTGTTCCTGCACGAAACTGCCGTCTGCATTGAGCACGAAGCGCGTGGACTCGCGCTCCACCTGCAGGGGCCGGTCATCGGCCGCCCATGCGGGCGCCACCACCAGCAACGCCCACCATCCCCACCTCTTCCCCTTGTTCATGCGCACGCGAACTCCCTTCTTCGTGGACGTGAATGAAAACGGCCCCGGGGTCGCCGGGGCCGTCGCAGGATGCCACAAGCCGCTCGCGTCCGCGGGCGGCGGGATGTCACAGGGGGTCAGGAGGTCATGCGGTCCCAGAACCCCTTGACGCCGTCCAGGAACGTGGCCGACTTCGGCGAGTGCTTGCGCGCTTCCTCTCCGATGAAGGTGGCCTCGAACTTCTCCAGCAGCTCCCGCTGTTCCGGGGTCAGGTTCACCGGTGTTTCCACCACCACGCGGCAGTACAGGTCGCCTTCGCTGCGGCTGCGCACGGACTTCACGCCCTTGCCGCGCAGGCGGAACAGCTTGCCGGTCTGCGTCTCGGCCGGGATGCGGATCTCCGCCTCGCCCTTCAGCGTCGGCACGCGCACGGTGTCACCCAGCCCGGCCTGCGAGATGCGGATCGGCACCTCGCAGTGCAGGTCGTCGCCATCGCGCTGGAAGATGTCGTGCTCGCGCACGCGCACTTCCACGTACAGATCGCCCGGGGGCGTGCCGGGCGGACCGGCCTCGCCTTCGCCGGTCAGGCGGATGCGGTCACCGTTGTCCACGCCGGCCGGGATCTTGACCGACAGCACCTTCTCTTCCTCCACGCGGCCGGCGCCATGGCACTCGGTGCAGGGATTCCTGATGGTCTGGCCGCGGCCACCACAGGCCGGGCACGCCTGCTGCATGGCGAAGATGCCGCGCTGCATGCGCACGTTGCCGCGACCGCCGCAGGTGCCGCAGGTCTCGACGCGGCCGTCGGCCGAGCCCGTGCCCTTGCAGGGATCGCAGGCCACCAGCGTGGGAATCTCGATGCGTTTCTCGATGCCGGCGACGGCTTCTTCCAGGTCCAGTTCCATCACGTAGCCGACATCGGCGCCACGGCGTGCCGCGCGTGCGCCCCCGCCGCCGAAGATGTTGCCGAAGATGTCGCCGAAGATGTCGCCCATGTCCGGGCCACCGGGACCGCCACCGCCCATGCCGTGCTCGAACGCGGCATGGCCGTGCGCGTCGTAGGCGCGGCGCTTGGCCCCGTCCGACAGCACTTCGTAGGCTTCCTTGCACTCCTTGAACGCCGCCTCGGCGGCCGCATCGCCGGGATTGCGGTCGGGATGGTGCTTCATCGCGCAGCGGCGGTAAGCCTTCTTCAGGTCTTCTTCGCTGGCGTCGCGGGCCACGCCCAGGACTTCGTAGTAATCGCGCTTGCTCATGTGTCGTCAGGCTGGTCTGGCAGGATCGCCGGATGGCAAAACGGGAGGCCGTGGCAGGCCACGTCTCCCGTTCGCCGCATCCCGTGGGCCGGGATTACTTCTTGTCGTCCTTGACTTCGGTGAACTCGGCGTCGACGACGTCGTCGGCCGGGGCCGCACCACCGCCCGCCGGACCCGCACCGGGCTGGTCGCCCGACGCCGCCGCCGCATACAGGGACTGCCCGGCCTCCTCCAGCGCCTTGGCCTTGGCCTCGATCTGCGCCTTCTCGTCGCCCTTCATCGCGGTTTCCAGATCCGCGATGGCCGATTCGACGCGGCCGATCACGTCGCCCGGCACCTTGCTGCCGTGCTCGGTGATGGCGCTGCGGGTGGCGTGGATCAGGCCGTCGGCGTGGTTGCGCGCCTGCACCAGCTCCTGGAACTTCTTGTCTTCCTCGCGGTGCGCCTCGGCATCGGCGACCATCCGGTTGATCTCGTCCTCGGACAGGCCCGAACCGGCCTTGATCTCGACCTTCTGTTCCTTGTTGGTCTTCTTGTCCTTGGCCGACACGTGCAGGATGCCGTTGGCGTCGATGTCGAAGGACACCTCCACCTGCGGCATGCCGCGCGGCGCCGGCTCGATGCCCGCCAGGTCGAACTTGGCCAGCGACTTGTTGAAGCGGGCCTGTTCGCGCTCGCCCTGCAGCACGTGCACCGTCACCGCGGACTGGTTGTCCTCGGCGGTGGAGAAGGTCTGCGAGGCCTTGGTCGGGATGGTGGTGTTCTTCTCGATGATCTTAGTGAACACGCCGCCCAGGGTCTCGATGCCCAGCGACAGCGGGGTCACGTCGAGCAGCAGCACATCCTTGACGTCGCCGGCCAGCACGCCGCCCTGGATCGCCGCGCCCAGCGCCACGGCCTCATCGGGGTTGACGTCCTTGCGCGGTTCCTTGCCGAAGAACTCGGCCACCGCCTGCTGCACCTTCGGCATGCGGGTCTGGCCGCCGACGAGGATGACTTCACCGATGTCGCTGGCGCGCAGGCCGGCGTCGTTCAGCGCGATGCGGCATGGCTCGATCGTCTTCTTCACCAGGTCTTCGACCAGCGCTTCCAGCTTGGCGCGGGTCAGCTTGATGTTGAGGTGCTTCGGGCCCGAGGCGTCGGCAGTGACGTACGGCAGGTTGACTTCGGTCTGCTGCGAGCTGGACAGCTCGATCTTGGCGCGCTCGGCCGCATCCTTCAGGCGCTGCAGGGCCAGCGGATCCTTGCGCAGGTCGATGCCCTGGTCCTTCTGGAACTCCTCGACGAGGTAGTCGATGACGCGCTTGTCGAAGTCCTCGCCGCCCAGGAAGGTGTCGCCATTGGTGGCCAGCACCTCGAACTGCTTCTCGCCATCGACGTTGGCGATCTCGATGATGGATACGTCGAACGTGCCGCCACCCAGGTCGTAGACGACGATCTTGCGGTCGGCGCCGCCGTCACCCTTGTCCAGCCCGTAGGCCAGCGCGGCCGCGGTCGGCTCGTTGATGATGCGCTTGACGTCCAGGCCGGCGATCTTGCCGGCGTCCTTGGTGGCCTGGCGCTGGCTGTCGTTGAAGTAGGCCGGCACGGTGATGACGGCTTCGGTGACGGTCTCGCCCAGGAAGGCTTCGGCCGTCTTCTTCATCTTCTCCAGCACGCGCGCGGAGATTTCCTGCGGCGCCATCTTCTTGCCGTCGCTGGTCTGCACCCAGGCGTCGCCATTGTCGTGCGCGATGATGCCGTAGGGCACCAGGTCCAGGTCCTTCTTCACTTCGGCGTCGGTGAACTTGCGGCCGATCAGGCGCTTCACCGCGTAGAAGGTGTTCTTCGGGTTGGTGACGGCCTGGCGCTTGGCCGAGGCGCCGACCAGCACTTCACCGTCCTTCGTGTAGGCCACGATGGAGGGGGTGGTGCGGTCGCCTTCCGAGTTCTCGATGACGCGGGCCTTGCCGCCGTCCATGATCGCCACGCACGAATTGGTCGTGCCCAGGTCGATGCCGATGATCTTGCCCATGATGGATTTCGCTCCCTAGCAAATTCTGATGTTGGACCCGGCGATCGGCCGGGTGGATGGTCCCGATATAGGGATGCGATGGCGCCGTTCAAGCGCCACCTGCGTGTCGTTCAGTCGTGCTTGGCCACCACCACCAGGGCGGGACGCAGCAGGCGGCCGTTGAGCACGTAGCCCTTCTGGAACACCTGCACCACGGTGCCCGGTGCCGCGTCGGGCGCATCGGCCTGGCTGATGGCCTGGTGGTGTTCGGGGTTGAAGGCCTCGCCGGCCGGGTCGAGCAGGCTCAGGCCGTTGTCGCCGGCGACCTTCAGCAACTGCTTGAAGGTCAGCTCAAGTCCGTCCCGCAGGGGGCTGGGCTCGCTGCCGGCGGCGGCCAGGCCGGCGTCCAGGCTGTCGAACACCGGCAGCAGGTCGCCCAGCAGACGCTCGTTGGCGAACTTGCGGGCCTGCTCGATGTCGCGTGCCACGCGCTTGCGCTGGTTCTCCAGATCGGCGCGCTCCAGCAGCGTGGTCGCCCGCAGCTGGTCCAGCTCGTTGCGCAGGGTTTCCAGCTCGGCCAGCAGGGCGGCGTCGGTGTCGGGGGATTCGGGCGCCTGGCCCGGGGTGGCATCGTGTTCGTGCTGTTCGTTCATTTCGGTTCCCTGGCGGCGGGTCCTGCCGCCCAACCGGGAACCTATGGGGCCGGCGCGTCGGGATTCAAGGCCGCGCCCAGCACATCGGCCGCCGCCTGCACCACCGGAATGACCCGGTCGTACGCCATCCGCGTGGGCCCGATGACGCCCAGCACACCCAGCACCTGCCCGGCCGCCATGTAGGGCGCGGTCACCACGGACACCCCGTCGTGCGGCGCCAGCCCGGTGTCCTCGCCGATGAAGATACGTACGCCGGGTGCGCGGATCGTGCGTTCCAGCAGCTGCAGGATCTCGCGCTTGCGGGCGAAGGCTTCGAAGAGGTCGCGCAGCCGCTCCAGGTCGGCCAGTTCCTGCACGCCCATCAGCCTTGTCTGCCCGGCCAGCACCACATCGTCGTTGGGCGGCGTCAGCGCCTGCTCCGCCAGTTCGATGGATTCGGCCAGCAGGCCCTCCATCTCGGTCTGCGCCCGGCGCAGGTCGCGCAGCAGGCTGGCACGGATGTCCGCCAGCGATCGGCCGGCGAACTGGGCGTTGAGGTAGTTGGCGATGCGCTCCAGTTCGGCGCGCTCGTACGGACGGCGGGTCTCGATGACCCGGTTCTGCACGTCGTTGTCGGCGAACACCAGGATGGCCATCACCCGCTGCCCGTCGAGCGGCACGAAATCGATGTAGCGGAAGGCGAACTGCTCGCGTCTCGGCACGCTGACCACGCCCACGAAATGGGTCATCGCCGACAGCAGCTCGGACGCATTGCCCAGCAGGGCCTGGGTTCCCGCACCGCTGGGAAGCTCGGCGCGCAGGCGCGCCACTTCGCCCTCGCCCAGCGACTTCACCTGCACCAGACTGTCGACGAACACCCGGTATCCCTGGGCAGTGGGAATGCGCCCGGCGGAGGTATGCGGGGAACTGAGCAACCCCACCTCTTCCAGTTCCGACAGGATGTTGCGGATGGTGGCCGGACTGACTTCCAGCCCGGCATGGCGGGCCAGGGTCTGCGAACCCACCGGTTCGCCGTCGCGGATGTAGCGCGAGATCAGCGTGCGCAGCAACTGGCGGGCACGGGGGTCCAGCGAAGGCGACGGGGATTTCATGCCCGCTAGATAACGTCGTCCCCGCGGCTTTGCAAGCCATGTCCGTCCGTCTCAGAACTTGCGCCGGCTCCGCTTACAATCCGCCGCATGCTCAGACATCTCGCCATCAAGGACTTCGCCGTCGTCCGTGCCGCCGAACTGGAGTTCGGCGAGGGCATGACGGTCATCTCGGGTGAAACCGGCGCCGGCAAGTCGCTGCTCGTCGATGCCCTGGGTTTCCTGTCGGGTCTGCGCGCCGACAGCGGCGTGGTCCGCCATGGCGCCGAGCGCGCGGAACTGTCGGCCGAGTTTTCCGCCCCTTCGGGCTCGCCCGCCCAGGCCTGGCTGACCGACAACGAACTGGACGATGAGGGCCAGTGCCAGCTGCGCCGCGTCATCCGTGCCGACGGCGGGTCCCGCGCCTGGATCAACGGGCGCAGCGTGACGCTGTCGCAGCTGACCGACCTGGCCGGCCGCCTGGTGGAGATCCACGGGCAGCACGAGCACCAGGCGCTGCTGGCACGCAACAGCCAGCTGGATCTGCTGGATGCATTCGCCCGCAACGACGCCGAACGCGCTCGGGTGCGCGACGCGGCCCGCGCGTGGTCGGCCCTGCTCCAGGAGCGCGAGCAGCTCTCGGGCCAGGGCGACGTCTCCGACCGCATCAACTATCTGGAACACCAGCTGGCGGAGCTGCAGCGCGAAGACCTGTCGCCCGCCGCGCTCGAACAACTGGTCGCCAGCCACCGCCGCCAGGCCCATGCCACCGGCCTGATCCAGGCCTGCGACGCCGCATTGGGGCAGCTCGCCGGCGACGACACGCCGTCCCTGACCCGCCAGCTGCAGCAGGTGCGGGCCGATCTTGCCCGCCAGGCCGAGCACGAACCGCGCCTGCGCGATGTCGACGGCCTGCTCGACGGCGCCGCCATCCAGATCGAGGAAGCCCTGTCCCTGCTGGGCCAGGTCCGCGACGACCTGGACGGCGAGCCCCTGCAGTTCGACGCCCTGGAGCGCAAGCTCGCCCGTGTGCACGACCTGGCGCGCAAGCACCGGGTGCCGCTGGAGGGCCTGCAGGAGCAGCACGACCGGCTGGCCGCCGAACTGGACGGCCTGCGCGGCGCCGGCGAACGCCTGCTGAAGCTCAACGATGAGATCGGCGCCGCCCGCCAGCAATGGCGCGATGCGGCGGGCGCGCTCAGCCGCACCCGCCAGCGGGCCGCCCGCGCCCTGGGCGATACCACCACCGCCCTGATCGCCGAGCTGGGCATGGGCGGCGGGCGCTTCGAGATCGCGCTGGAGCCGCAGGACGGTGAGCGCCCCGACCCGACGGGGGCCGAACGCGTCGAGTTCCTGGTATCGGCCAACGCGGGCCAGCCGCCGCGTGCGCTGCGCAAGGTGGCGTCCGGCGGCGAGCTTGCGCGGATTTCGCTGGCCATCGAGGTGGCGGCACTGGGGCTGGACGCGGTGCCCACCATGGTGTTCGACGAAGTGGACACCGGCATCGGCGGCGCCGTGGCGGAGATCGTCGGCCAGAAGCTGCGCGCCCTGGGCGCCCAGCGGCAGGTGCTGTGCGTCACCCACCTGCCCCAGGTCGCCGCACAGGGGCACGCGCACTACCGGGTCAGCAAGGCGCCGGTCGAGGGGATGACCCAGAGCGCGGTCGAGAAGCTCGGCGCCAAGCAGCGGGAAGAGGAACTGGCCCGCATGCTGGGCGGCGTGGAAGTCAGCAAGGAAGCCCACGCGGCCGCGAAGCGACTGCTCGCCAACGCGGTCTGACCCGCTGCTGCCGCCGCGGGAGCGACGTCAGTCGCGATGAGGCTCTACCGGTGCGGCTTCGCGACTGACGGCGTTCCCGCGTCCTTGAACGGCGAACTGCCGGTCCTCAGCGCTTCTTGCGCACGTACAGCACCAGCGAGTGTTCTTCCAGCTCGTAGCCGTGCTTGGCGGCGATCTCGCGCTGCAGCTTCTCGATCTCGCTGCTCTCGAACTCGATGATCTTGCCGGTGTCCACGTCCACCATGTGGTCGTGGTGGCCGCCACGGTCCAGTTCGTAGACCGCCTGGCCGCCTTCGAAGTTGTGCTTGAGCACCAGTCCAGCCGCCTCGAACTGGGTCAGAACGCGATAGACCGTCGCCAGTCCGATCTCGTCGCCGTGCTCCAGCAGCTGCCGGTAGATGTCTTCCGCGCTCAGGTGGTGCTGGGCGCTCTTCTGCTCCAGCAGCTCCAGAATGCGCATCCGCGGGTGGGTGACCTTGAGGCCGACTTTGCGTAGATCCTGCGATTCCATGGCGTCTCCGTTCACTCTCGGTTTAGCGCCAGCTGCCTGAAGCTCGGTTGCGGCGGTCCGCGGAAGTGTATCATCGGCCCGGTTTCCCACCGTACCTGTCCCAATGCGCAAATTCCTGCTGGTTGCCGTCCTCGCTTTCGCCACCGCTGGCTGCGGCATCCTCTACAAGCAGCCGATCTACCAGGGCAACCTGATCGAGAAGACGGCCGTGGACCAGCTGCAGGTGGGCCAGAGCAAGCAGCAGGTGCAGTCGCTGCTGGGCAGCCCGTCGATCGCCGATCCGTTCCATGCGGACCGCTGGGACTACACCGCCAGCAACCGCACCAACCGGCGCGGCACCACCGAGATCAAGAACCTCACGCTGGTGTTCAACGGCGACACGCTGGCCAGCTGGGAAGGCGAATACTTCCCCGAAGCCGACCTGCAGCTGTCGCGCGACGTGCGCAAGTTCGGCCCCAACCTGGCCAAGGAAAAGAAGAAGGGTCGCCGCCGCTGAGGCGCGGCTCTTCTCTTACCTGAGCGCGCGCCGCCGGCGCGCCTCCTTCGGATCGATCAGCAACGGCCGCAGCACTTCCACGCGGTCGTTTTCGTTCAATTGCGTGTCCGGCGTGGCGATGACGCCATGGACCGCCACCGCCGGATGGCCGGCATCGACGAAACCGCTGGCCGCCAGCGCGTCGCCGACGGTGGCGCCCTCCGGCAGGTCCAACCCCACCGACTCGAACCGGTGTGGCCAGGCGCGGATCACCTCCACCCGCACGTCATTCCCCGCGGTCGGCGGCGCGCACGAAGTCGTCCACCATCCGGTCGGCCAATCCCTGGAAGCCCAGGGCCATCGCCGGGCCCAGCAGGCGGCTGGAGGGTTCGAACTCCAGGGTCAGGGTCACCTTGCAGGCGGATTCGTCCAGGGCATGGAAATCCCAGCGCCCATGCAGCTTGCGGAACGGGCCGTCGACCAGGTTCATGTCGATCCGGTGGGGCCGGTCCAGGGCGTTTTCGGTGGTGAACCAGGTGCGCAGCGAGCCCAGGCCCAGGTCCAGCCGCGCCACCAGCCGCGCTTCCCCCTGTTCGATCAGCTCGGCGGCGCTGCACCAGTCGAAGCGGCGCGGGTACGCGGCCACGTCGTTGACCAGGTCGAACATCCGGGTGGCCGAGTGTTCGACCAGGGCGCTGCGGCGGATCGTATGCATGTGGCTCGCGTGGGGTTCCGCCTTCGGCGACAATAGGACGGATGGCAAAGAAACCCGACAAGAATAAAGCAACAGGCACGATCGCGCTGAACAAGCGCGCCCGGCACGAGTACCACCTTGAGCAGCGATACGAAGCGGGCATCGCCCTGCAGGGCTGGGAGCTGAAGGCCATCCGTGCCGGCCGCGCCAACATCACCGAGGCCTACGCGGTGATCCGGCATGGCGAGCTGTTCCTGTTCGGCGCGCAGATCACGCCGCTGATCCAGGCCTCCACGCACGTGGTGGCCGACGACCGCCGCACGCGCAAGCTGCTGCTGCACCGGAACGAGATCGACAGCCTGATCGGCAAGGTCGAGCGCGACGGCTACACGCTGGTGCCCACGTCGCTGTACTGGAAAGGCAACAAGGTGAAGGCCGAGCTGGCGCTGGCCAAGGGCAAGCAGACCCACGACAAGCGCGCCAGCGAGAAGGACCGCGACTGGGCCCGCGAGAAGTCGCGCGTCATGCGCCAGCACAACAAGGATGCGTGAAATCCGGCGCTGCTGTGGGAGCGACGTAAGTCGCGATCGGGCCGTCCGGACGCTCATTCGCGACTTACGTCGCTCCCACGGCCGGTTTCCACGATGTGAAGGCTGAATGGCCGCCCCGCTGCGCCTTGTGAAGCGGGGTGCCCGCCCCTACACTTGGGCTTGTCAGGAAGTTTCTGACTCCCGGGGGTGCACTGGCTTCGACGGGGGTTGCAAAGTTTCCTGGTGCATGCCGAGGGGGCAGCTTTCCTCGTAAATCCAGCGGCAAAACTCTAGTTGCCAACGACGACAACTACGCTCTCGCCGCTTAAGGCGTAAGCCCTGAAACTGCTTGTGTCCGTGCTCGCAGCGTAAGGTCATCATCACGGAATCGCCGGGAGTGGTTGCCTGTCAGCACCCGGTCAACCTAAAACAGGCTGGTTCTGCGGTGCGCTTGGCCCACCGTGCTGCTGCAGGACGAGACTCAACGGCGGGATAAGCATGTAGTACCGGGGATGGAGTGCCTTCGGACGGCGGTTCAATTCCGCCCACCTCCACCAAATTGAAGGGTTCGGATAGTCTCCGGGCCCTTTTTCTTGCCTGAAATCCCCGCACCACGCGGGGTTCCGGCCATCTGTGCTGCGGGTGACCACAGGCCGAAACGCCCGAAATCGGCCACTTTCTCGGCCAGAGCCGTCTCTGTTCTCCGTTTGGCCTGCGGGTAGGCGCAGTTATGTCTCTCGCAAAATCAACAACTTACGCGCGGCGGTTCATCGTCAACCAAGGCCACCGATCTGGCATCAAACGTGCCACACTGGTGCAATGGGAACTTATAAGTTACCATTTGGTCCATGAGCTACCAGATCAAAGAACTCCTGCTGGACGATGGCGACAGCCCCTTCGCTGAGTGGTTCGGGTCGCTGGAGGCCGTTGCTGCCGCAAAGGTGCGCGTGGCCGTGAGCCGGATGGAGCAGGGCAACCTGTCCAACGTCGAGTGGTTCCGTGGCATCGGCGAGTACAAGATCGACTGGGGTCCGGGGCTGCGCATCTATCTGGCCAAGGACGGTCTGAAGATCATCATCCTGATCGGTGGCGGCACCAAGAAGCGTCAGCAGCAGGACATCGACCAAGCGGTGGCGCTGTGGGAAGAATACAAGCGCCGCAAGGTATCAACCCAGAAAGGAAAATGAACATGGCACTGACCCGTGATTTCAAAGAAACCGTGGCCGCGCGCGTGCAGAACGATCCGGCCTTTGCGCAGGCGCTTCTGGACGAGGCCATCACCCTGTTCGTCAATGGCGAGCCGGAATCAGCCAAGCTGATCCTGCGTGACCTCGTCAACGCCACGGTCGGCTTCGAGGCGCTGGCCGAGGAAATTCACAAGCCTGCCAAGAGCCTGCACCGGATGCTGTCGCAATCGGGTAACCCGACCATGAGCAACATCTCGGCAGTGTTTGCTGCCATCAAGCGTGCGCTCAAGGTCGAGGTGCACACCCAGATCGTGATGGTCTGACTTTCAGGCATCAAACGCCGTGACCACCTCTCGCTGCGCCATCCAGTCGGTCGGCAGTGGGTTCCGCTGGAACCACAGCAGGCTCATGCACCGAGGCTGCTGCCCGGCCAGGATGGTCCGGATGATGGCAGGCTCCAGCAGGGTCAGACGCAGCAGCTCGTTGACCGTCGAGTGGTGCAGGCCTTCCCGTTGGGCGATCTCGCTGCCGCTGCCGACCACGCCGTCGTCGAGCAGTTGCTGCCAGTAGAAGGCCCGCGTCAGCGCCACCAGCAAGGGCTGGTCGATCTGGCTGGCAACTTTGCCCGGCGCATCGACTTGGCCATCCGGCCGCACCACCACCTTGCTGGCACCGCGCTTCCTGATCTTCAGCGGGATGAAGGTGGACAGCTTGACCTGGCCGCCATCCCGGCGTTCGCGTGCAACGGGGCCACCCAAGGTCTGCACTTTCGGCTTCATGCCTCCACCTCCTGCTGTTCCCATTCCTGCAATTCCGCGCCGATGGTGCCGGGCATCAGTTCCCCGGCCAGTTCCTGCCAGCCCTGATCGCGCCAGATGATTTCCAGCCCGCCGTCGGCAATCACCACGCGCTCGATCAGCAACTGCGCCAGTCGACACTGCTCTGCCGGAAACAACTCCCACCACAGGCTGGCAAGGTTGCGCATCGGCAGCACGACTTGCGGTTCGGTGAGGTCTGGCCGAATGTGCCGCATCCGATCCCACACCGACTGCACGATGTGCGGGGCCGACAGTGCTGCCACGATCTGCTGTGTGACCAACTCTTCAATCGGCACGGCTGGCAACGGGCCGTGTTGACTGGCCCATGCGCCAAAGCGCCGGTGTTTGATCGGGCTGTAGTAGCGGTAGGTCTTGCCTTTCTTCTTGGTGTAGCTGGGTACCAGCCGTTCGCCATCGGACGTGAACAGCAGGCCGCGCAGCAGCACCGGTTCGCTCTGGCGGTCGTTGGTTTCGCGCCGCCGCTCGATGCCATCGGTGGCGATCAACGCGTGGACTGCATCCCACTGCGCCTGCGTCACGATGGCCTGGTGCTGGCCGGGGAAGCTCTGACCCTTGTGGACGATCTCGCCCAGGTACATGCGGTTGTGCAGCATCTTGTAGATGGTCTGCTTGGTGAAGGGCTTGCCGCCCTTGGTGACCACACCTTGCGCGCCGTAGGCCTTGGCCATCAGCGTGGCCGAACGCACGGTCACGAAGTCATCGAAGATGCGGCTCACCAACTTAGCTTCGGCCTCATTGATGACCAGTAAACGGTCGCGCACGTCATACCCCAGCGGCAGCGGCCCGCCCATCCACATGCCTTTGGCCTTGCTGGCCGCGATCTTGTCGCGGATGCGCTCGCCGGTCACCTCGCGCTCAAACTGCGCGAAGGAAAGCAGCACGTTGAGCATCAACCTCCCCATCGAGGTCGCAGAGTTGATCTGCTGCGTGACGGCGCTGAAGCTGACGCGGTGGCGGTCGAACACATCGACCATCCGTGCGAAATCCGCCAGCGAGCGGGACAGCCGGTCGATCTTGTAAACCACCACGATGTCGACCTTGCCCATCTGAATGTCTGCCATCAGGCGCTTCAAGGCAGGACGCTCCATGTTGCCGCCGGAGAAACCACCATCGTCGTAGTCGTCGGCCACGGCAATCCAACCCTCGTGGCTCTGGCTCTTGATGAAGGCGTGACCGGCTTCCTTCTGGGCATCGATGGAATTGAAGGACTGATCCAGCCGTTCGTCGCTGGAAACACGGCAGTACACCGCGCAGCGCTTGGGTGAAACGAGCAGGGGCGCGTTCATTGGCCATCCCCCTTGCCATCGCGCAGCCCGAAGAACCTCGGCCCATTCCAGCGTGTGCCGGTGATGTGGCGCGCTGCTGCCGACAGGCTCTTGAACACCTGGCCGTTGAGCTCGTACAGACCATCGGGCGTGACCGTCACACGATGCTGGCGCTCATCCCATTCCCGGATCAGCGTGGTGCCGGGCATCAGCAGGGTCTGAGCGCTGCGCCCCGCGGCTGACTTGATCTTGGAATGTTTGGCACCGGCCTCGACCAGCATCTTGCGGATGTTGGTGGGCAGTGCGCCGTAGGCTTTCTCCTGAATGCGGTAGGCCAGACGCGATTCGACGTAATTGCGGTTGCGGTGGCTGGGCCGCCGGGGAAAGTGCTGATCCCACAGCGCCCAGAGCTCAGTCATGGGTAAGGTTGGCAGCGCGGCCAATTGGGCCGAGATGCTGCCGTTGGGTGTGTCCGTCATTTCGAATTTCTCCTGTGGTTGAGACAGGTCCATGAACGCGCTGTGGCGGCCAGAAGCCAAGTCAAACCGCGCTCTTTCGATCAGGTGGTAACCGGTAACCCGGGTGGTAACCCGGTTTCAGGTTCTGTCGCTGACGGGGCAGCGCGCCCGCGCCCCCCGTATGGGTTTTTCTGAAGGAAGGACCCATTTCACCGGCGGCGATGCCGACGCGTCGGGCGCAGGAAATGGCGCTGCCACCAATGCCAGAGGCGGCGTTCAATACGCGCGGCGGCACACAACCAGCGCCACCACCACGGCAGCTTGATCCGCACGCGGCGCGGCCTGTGCACGATGGATGACGATGGCCTGCCCGGTACGCCGATCGATGCCTCACCCCACGAGGCTTGCGAAACGGACGGCAACACGCCAATGCCGTCATCGCGAGTGATGGCGGCGTACGCTGCCGGTGGCAACAGGTGCTGCCTGATCGGCTGGCGATCCAGGCCCTCCGGCCCCGGCGCGATACATGGCGACAGCGGCCCGAAGCGATCAGGCAGATGCTGGCGCGATGGCTGGATTTCCATGACGGCAGCCCTCACACATCCACGCGCACCACGGTCGACAGGCCCGTGCCATGACCGAGATGCTTCTTCGGTGGATTGGGATCGGGCGCGTAGATGCGACGCTCATCACCTTTGGCCTTCGGGTGATAGACCTTAAGCCCCCAACCGTCGAAGCCTGCCCTGCGCAGGGCGTTGTCCAGTGCCACGACCAGTTCGTTGTCGGTGCGAGTGAACTGGTCGTTCAGATCACGCAGCTCTTCATACGAGATGCCCGCGATCAAGGTCGGCAGCAGCTCGCCATCACGCGTTTGTCCGATCAGCTCGTGGTCGAAGCGAGTGCAGGTGTCGCCTGTCACGCGGGTGTGGGTCAGGCGCACGCGCTGCAACAGCACCGCCTCCACGCTTTGCATCTCGCGCCAGGCCTGTACGAAGGTTTTGGCGGCTTCCAGCATCCGCTGCGCGCTGGGCTGGAAGATGCGGCGGATTTCCAGATCGATCAGCGATTCATCGACGCCGGCCACCATCTGCCCGGCCAGATCGTTGATGTACTGCTCCAGCGCCTTGACGCGGGTCGGCGCTTCCTGCACCTGCTGCATGGCCTTCACGCGGGCGGCTTGTTCCTGTGCCAGTGCCTGCCGGTGTTCCTGATCGAACCGGGCCAGTGCGTCCGTATCGCCCAGAGCCATCAGCACCTCGCGCTGGATGGTCAGCGTCATCTCCGGCTCGGCGGGTTTGTCCCAGCCACAGGTGATGCGGTTGGCCGCGACCAGTGCGGCAATGGCCTGGTCGTACTGGGCGTTTTGCTGGCGCAGGCGGGCAAACATCGCCGCCACGGCACTGACATCCCCGATTTCATTCAAAGGGGATTCGGCATTGGCTGTGACTTCTGTGGATTTTTTGCTGCGGCGGATCAGATTCACGGTGGACTCCTGTCGAAAATAGAGAATGGTTCAGACAGGTGTAATGGTCCGCGCGGAGACAGTTCAGGTCGATCAGGGCGCAGCGGGTGGCTGAGGTTTTGCGGGCACGATTCAGCTTTGCCTGACCTCGACATCCTGGACGCTGTTGTAAAAAAGCCCTGAAGCGGTTAGCAATTTAGAGTAATGCTTGGGGCTATTGGTGGCCGTTTCGTACAAAAACGAATTTTGGCCATTTGCCTTCAGAAATCAGCAGGCGAAGAATCTCCTCATCGCGGGCGCACATCCCTCTTGGCGGGACAGCGTCCCCCACCGACGACAGGAGATTCCGATGCAAAACACGCTGCCCGAACTGATTACCCCACGCACGCTCGCTGCTCGCTGGGGCCTTTCCGAAAAAACCCTCGAACGCTGGCGCATGACCGGCAATGGCCCAACGTTTCTCAAGCTGGGCAGCCGGGTGTTGTACCGCATGGATGATGTGTCGGCACACGAGGCACAGCGCACCCGCCGTTGCACTGCAGGCCAGTCCATCAGCGAGGGGATCTGGCAATGAACCGCGCCCAACGCCGCCAGCGCGACAACCTCACCCGGCAACTGCGTGGCCACATTGCCGAACACGGCATCGAAGCGATGCTCGACAAGATGTTCGGCCCGGGCAGTTGGCGTTACGACGCCCGCGAGCAGTTATGGATCGTGCCCGACGCCAAAGACACTGGCCCTGGTCGCGCCTACTACTGCGTGCGCGCCAATGGCGACTGGTTCAAGGCACGGCTGGATGCGGAGTACACGCAATGATGGCGACCACTACGCAAGTGGCCACGGTAGTCAGCCATCCCTTCTTCGATTTCAACGATGCCGCCGACCTCATCCCGCCGCGCCACGACAAGGATGAAATCCGCTCTCGATTGTTGGATCAATTGGAATCGGTGCTGCTCTATCTGTTTCCACGCGGCAAACGGCGCGGCAGCCAGTTCTACATCGGCAATCTGCAAGGTGAGCCGGGTGACAGTCTGGTGGTTGAACTGGAAGGCCCCAAACGCGGCGTGTGGATCGACTTCGCCACTGGCGAGTCGGGCGATTTGCTGGCGCTGTGGGCCAGCACACGGGGCTACTGCTTGCCCAACGATTTCAGCGAGCTGTTGGAGGACGCAGGCGATTGGCTGATGATGCCGCGTATCGCCACTGCGCCAGTGCTGCACACCAGCCGTGCCTATGACGATCTCGGCCCCCACACCGGCAAATGGGATTACCTGGCGGCCGATGGCAGTCTGCTGGCCTGTGTGTATCGGCACGATACACACAGCGGCAAACAGTACCGCCCTTGGGATGTGCGGGCGCGCGCCATGCGGATGCCGGAACCGCGTCCGCTCTACAACCTGCCTGCCATCGCAGCAGCGGAGGCCGTGGTGCTGGTCGAAGGTGAAAAATGTGCCGACGCCCTGATGCAACTGGGCATCGCAGCCACCACCGCCATGGGTGGTGCAGCCACAGCCATCGACAAAACCGACTGGATGCCGCTGGCAGGCAAGACGGTCGCCGTCTGGCCCGATCACGATGAGGCGGGTGCGCGTTATGCCGCTGCCGTCATCCAGAAACTGGTGAGCATCGGGGCCACGGTCCGCCGTGTTGGCGTGCCGCCGGGCAAGCCCGCGAAGTGGGATGCTGCCGATGCTGTGGCGGAAGGCTTTGATGTCGAGGCGTTATTGCGTGCCTCCCAGCCGATCACCGGTAATGCCGCCGCCCCGGCGCTGGACATTACCCGCTGGCGGGCGGCAGATCGTTTCATCGGGCAACCCCAGCAACGCCGCTGGCTGGTCGAAGGCGTGTTCCCTCAGGCGCAAGCCGCGCTGATTGCCGCTGCGGGCGGAGTCGGCAAATCTTTCCTGCTGCTGGCGCTCACGAGAGAAGTCGCAGCTTTCGACGGCGTCTGGGCCAATGCGCCCACACTGTTCGGCTGCGCCTTGGCTGGCCACGGCATGGCGATCTACATCACCGCCGAGGATGACGCCATCGAGGTTCACAACCGGCTCAACGCTCTTGGGCCGATCCCAGACCGGCTGTACGTGCTGCCTCTGCCCGATGCCGGTGGAGCCGTGCCCCTGTTCGCGCCCGACCCGGCCACCCGAGGCCCCGCGACCACGGCGGCGTGGATGGATCTGGAGCGGCAACTCAAGGCCATGCCCAGCCTGTGCCTGGTGGTGCTCGATCCGCTGCAGCCGCTATGCGCGCTGGATTTGAACGTGCCGGAGAACGCCCAGTTCGTCTGCTCGCGTTTGGCGGCGCTGGCGGCCAGCACGGGTGCCTCTGTCATCGTGTCGCACCACTTTGCCAAGCGCGAAGCCTCCACACCCGAGCAGGCCCGCGAGGCGATCCGGGGCACTGGCGGCCTGGTCGATGGCGTGCGGGCGGTCTATGCCCTGTGGCAGCCCAAGGAAGATCAGGCCAAGAAACTCTGCGAGGCCTTGGGCGAACCCTTTGAGCGCGGCCGCGTGGTGATGGGCGGTGTGGTCAAGGCCAATGGCCGCGCCAACCTGCGCGTGACCACCTTCTTGCGCAGTACCAGCGGCTTACTGGTCGATTGCAGTGACCGTCTGCGCCAGACCCGACCGGAGCCAGATGACCTGTTGCCCGCGCTCAAATCCGCCATCGCTCGTGCCGCGCGGGATGGCCAGCCCTACACCAAGACCGGCGGCAACGGTCTTTACGAGCGCCGCCACGAACTGCCCGACGCCTTCCACGCTATCGGCAAGCACCGGCTCACTGGCTGGGTGGATGCCTTGCTGGCACAGGGTGAACTGGTCACGGCCATGGCCGACGGCTCGAAGCTGGTGAAGTGGCTCGACGTGCCCGATGGCCCGGTCGCCCAAGGTCAGGCGGTATTCGTCACCGGCCACCTGACCCGCTCCAGTGCCGGTCGGCCTGTGATCGAATAATGGTTCCCACCCCCAACAATCATTCCCGGCTTCCCGCTTTCCCACCGGGAACGCTCAAGGGGTGGGAACGATTTACCGCCAGCAAAAACAAGGGGTTAAATCGTTCCCGGGTCAAATCGTTCCCAGCCGAGCCGGGAAGGATTAAAACCCAATGAAATCAACGCATTCCCGGGTTCCCGGTGTTTCCTCTCTAAAGAGAGGGTGAGCATTGGGAATGCTCACCTCACTCGCGTGGATGAGGTCGCGATTTGCGACCCCATCGACCACCACAGGCAAAAGGGGTCCTTCCTGGCCGAAAACCAATACGGGGGGCGCGAGCGCAGCATTTCGCCACCGTCCGAACAGAAAACAAGGTTTGCAGGGTTTGCGGTTCGCACCTGGCAGTGTGGGCAAGCGGGCCGAAAGCCCGGTCAGCGCGGGCCTGTGCGGGATGGCCGCAGCGCGGAAGGTGCGAACCTGGGTGCGTACCCGGTTCGAGGGTTTGCACCCAGGCCAGACGAAAAACGGCCAGAATAGAAAACTCAATACTGGCGCGGGTTTGCAGCCGATTCGCCGCCTGGATTGCAGAAATCGGCCCACGAGCCTTTGCGCACCGTCTGACGCATCGGACACAGGTTGTCGTAGCTTTCCGTGAGGCGCGCACACGCGCACGCGTATAGAGAGTTACGTGGAGCTGTGTCCGATGCGTCAGACACGACGGGGTATCCGCAGGGCCTCAAGAAACTGGACACCCTTGGCGGCAGATCACACCACCCTGTACACCCGTTCGCCGCTGTCGTTGTGCGCCAGCACCACGTTCAGGTCGAGCTTCTTGCGCAGCATCCCGGAAATCGCCCCACGCACGGTGTGTGGCTGCCAGCCAGTCGCCAGCATCAGTTGGAGACTGGTCGCGCCCTGCGGTCGGCGCAGTGCTATCACCAGCGCGGCGAGCTTGGTACCCGGGCGCACCGGGATGCCCTCCAGAAGTTGGAGGTCGTCGGTGGTGTCCACCGGCTGGACATCAATCGGCGGCACAGGCCTTTGCCGTCCAATGGCCGCGTAGCCCGCGTCGGTCATGACGTGGCCGTCGTCGGCGGGCTCGATCCATTCGCGCTGCAGCAGTGAGGCCAGCACCTTGACCCGTGCCCCGCCGCGCAGCGTGTCGGGCGGGATCACTCGCCCATCAGGACGGCGGGCGGCAGTGCGGAGCAGCAGGCTTTGAGCCGGGGAGAGTTTGAGCAGGGTCTCCATCATGGCCTTCGTCACTTGGCCTGACCGTCGAAGATCGCCAGCAGATCATCCAGCGCCTGATCCACACGGCCGAGGTCACCAATGTGGCCCCAGTGGATGGCGTCAGGGTCATGGCCGAAGTGGTCGTCGGCCAGTTGCTGCAGCCGGGTCAACTTGATGTGGATGGCTGCGGCGCAGGCGAGGTAGGCGTCGGTGGCGGTGGGCTTGGTGTTCATTGCGGGGCTCCTTGGTTGGTGGATGACGCCACCATTCACGCGCTGAACGATCAAGAAGCCAAGCGTTGCCAAACAGGGTAATCATTCATTTATAAGGGCAATGGCGTGGCGCATTACCCCAATTCAGGATACTATTACCCCATTTACGGCCCCCGAGATCCTTCATGCACTCACTCTTGCCCGACTACCTCGCCAAGCTGCGCTTTGATGCTCAGCAACTGGCGACGCTGCGCGCTCTGGGCGAGTACCGGGGTAAGCAGCAGCTGTACGTGGCACAGTCGCCTGAGGTGTTGAGCGACTTGCGGCAGGTGGCCGTGGTGGAGTCCACCGAGTCATCAAACCGCCTAGAGGGCGTGGTGGTCGCAGCGCACCGCCTGAAGTCGCTGGTGCTCAAAAACGCCACACCGCAAAGCCGCTCCGAGCAAGAGGTGGCAGGCTACCGTGACGCGCTGGGCCTGATCCACGAAAGCGGCGAGCAGATGCCATTCTCGGAAGGCACTGTTCTGCAGCTTCACGGCATTCTGTATCGCTACATGCCGCAGCCCGGGGGGCACTTGAAAGCTACCAACAACGATATCGTCGAGCGCCACCCCGATGGCAGCTCACGCATTCGCTTCCGGCCCGTGGCGGCGCATCTCACGCCCATGGCGATGAGCGATCTGATTGCGCGCTACCGCACGGCGCTAGATCAACATTTGGCTGACCCGCTGGTGCTGGTGCCGCTGGTCATCCTCGATTTCCTCTGCATCCATCCCTTCCCAGATGGCAACGGCCGCATGGCGCGGCTACTGACCCTGCAGTTGCTCTATCACTTCGACTACGCGGTGGGCCGCTTCATCAGCCTAGAGCGAATCTTTGAAGAATCGAAAGAGAGCTACTACGAAACGCTGGAAGCCAGCTCGCAAGGCTGGCATGAAGGCGCCCACAATATTGCCCCGTGGCTGGACTACTTCTGGGGCGCACTGCTGCGCGCCTACAAGGAATTCGAAGAGCGCGTCGGCACCATCGAACGCGGGCGCGGCGCCAAGGGCGACCGTGTGCGCGCCGAAATCATCAAGAGAAACCTGCCGTTCTCGATCTCCGAAATCGAAGAGGCCTGCCCCGGCGTCAGCCGCGATATGGTGCGCGTTGTCTTGCGTGCCATGAAAGCTGAAGGGCTGATCACGCCAACGGGCAAAGGTCGCGCGGCCAAGTGGGAACAGATACAGCCATCCATCGGGCCATCCGTCACGGCCCCATCGAATTCAACAGGGAAAAAGCAATGAACCCCATCGAACAACAATTCTTCAACGACCTCGAAAAAAAGCTCTGGACTGCCGCTGACAAGCTGCGCTCCAACCTGGACGCCGCTGTTTACAAGCACGTGGTGTTGGGCCTGATCTTTCTGAAATACGTCTCCGACGCCTTCGAAGAACGGCAGAAAGATCTGCGCGAGCAGTTTCAGAACCCCGACCATGATTACTACATGGCCCCGGAGGACTACGCCGATGACTACGAGGGCCATCTTGCCGCCGAGTTGGAAGTGCGGGACTACTACACCGAGAAAAACGTGTTCTGGGTGCCGCTGGAAGCGCGCTGGCAAACCTTGCGCGACTGCGCCCAACTGCCACCCAAAGCCCCACTGCCATGGAATAAACCGGGCAAGGACGAGCCGGAAGAAATGCGCAGCGTCGGCTGGCTGATTGACAACGCAATGGAGGCCATCGAGCGCGAGAACGAGAAAAAGCTCAAGAACGTGCTCAACAAGGACTTCGCTCGCACCCAGATCGACAGCCACAAACTGGCCGACCTGATCGCGCACTTCTCCGACACTGACTTCAACCGCAAGGAATACAACGGCCAGCCGCTCAATCTCAAAAGCAAGGACATCCTCGGCCACGTTTACGAATACTTCCTCGGCCAATTTGCGCTGGCCGAAGGCAAGAAGGGCGGCCAGTACTACACGCCCAAGAGCATCGTCACGCTGATCGTGGAAATGCTGCAGCCCTTCAAAGGCCGGGTATACGACCCGGCCATGGGTTCGGGCGGCTTTTTTGTTCAGAGCGAGGAATTCATCGAACAGCATGGCGGCAAGGTCGCGAATGGCAAGACTGGCCAGATCAGCGTTTACGGTCAGGAGAGCAACCCCACCACCTGGCGTCTGGCCGCGATGAATATGGCCATTCGTGGCATCGACTTCAACTTCGGCGGCGCACCGGGCGACACACTGCTCAACGACCTGCACCCCGATCTGCGGGCCGACTTCGTCATGGCCAACCCGCCCTTCAACATGAAGGAGTGGTGGAGCGAAAAGCTGGCCAGCGACCCGCGCTGGATGGCCGGCACCCCGCCGCAGGGCAACGCCAACTTCGCTTGGTTGCAGCACATGCTTTACCACCTGGCCCCGGCGGGCAGCATGGCGCTGCTGCTGGCCAATGGCTCCATGAGCAGCAACACCAATAACGAAGGCGAAATCCGCAAGAAGCTGATCGAGGAAGACTACGTGGAATGCATGGTCGCACTGCCCGGCCAGCTCTTTACCAACACGCAAATCCCGGCCTGCATCTGGTTCCTCACCCGCGACAAATGCAACGGCCTGGCGCTGAACAAAACCAAGCGCGACCGGCGCGGCCAGTTCCTGTTCATCGACGCCCGCCAGCTCGGCTATATGAAAGACCGGGTGCTGCGTGACTTCACGTTGGATGACATCAAGAAGGTGGCCGACACCCTCCATGCCTGGCAGTTGGGTGAGGGCTATGAGGATGTGGCGGGCTTTTGCTACTCGGCCTCGCTGGATGACATCCGCAAGCACGAGCATGTGCTGACGCCGGGGCGTTATGTGGGCGCGGAGGAGCAGGAGGACGACGGCGAAGTCTTCGCCGATAAGATGGCAAGGCTCACGGCGCAATTGACGGAGCAGTTCGCGGAGAGCGCCAAGCTAGAGGGGGAAATCAAGAAGAACTTGGCGGGGTTGGGCTATGTCATCTAAGCCAACAAAGCAGCCCCTTGCTGAGCTATTAGAGCTGATCATTGATCATCGCGGCAAGACTCCCAACAAGCAGGGCTTTGAAGATTTTTTTTCAACGGGCGTACCCGTTTTGTCGGCTAAGCACGTCAAGACAGATGTACTGGTTGATGTGAGTTCAATGCGATATGCATCTCCTGAGATGTATAAAAAGTGGATGGCAGTGGAGGTGCAAGAAGGAGACATCATTCTCACTTCTGAGGCTCCAATGGGCGAAGTTTTCTATATCAATGACGATAAAAAATATGTACTCGGGCAGCGTGTGTTTGGACTGCGGCCGAATGCCAAGCTGATCAACCCAAGGTACTTGGCAGCTTGGCTGGCTTCTTCGGAAGGACAAAATCAGATTGCAGCGAGAGCATCAGGATCGACTGTTCAAGGAATTCGGCAATCTGAGCTTCTAAAACTTGAAGTTGATCTGCCCTCGAAAGAGGAACAAGAAAGAATCGCCAACATCAGGTTCTCGATTGCGGACAAGGTCAATGTCAACCGCCGCATCAACCAAACCCTCGAAGCCATGGCGCAAGCCATCTTCAAATCGTGGTTTGTCGATTTCGACCCGGTCAAAGCCAAAATCGCCGCCATCGCTGAAGGCCGCGACCCGCTGCGCGCCGCCATGAGCGCCATCAGCGGAAAAGCCGATGCTGAACTCGACGCCCTGCCGCCCGACCAATACGAACAACTCGCCACCACCGCCGCGCTGTTTCCGTACGAGATGGAGGAGTCGGAGTTTGGGGAGATTCCCAAGGGGTGGGCGTTTCAGTCTGCAGAAACCTTGGCCGAAGTTGGTATTGGCAAGACTCCGCCGAGAAAAGAACCTCAATGGTTCACCGAGGGCGAAGGAGACTGGCGTTGGGTGTCTATCAAGGACATGGGAGCAAGTGGTGTTTTTCAGCAGCGATCTTCGGAGTTTCTTACTGCGGATGCAGTCTCGCGTTTTAACGTGCGGGTTGTGCCAGACCGAACTGTGCTGCTCAGCTTCAAGCTAACTATTGGTCGCGTAGCAATCACGGATGGTCCGATGGTGACCAACGAGGCCATCGCTCACTTTAAATTGCCAATCGATGGTGCGATTTCATCAGAGTACCTGTATCTATACCTGAAGGGCTTTGATTATTCGACACTCGGTAGCACGTCATCCATTGCTGATGCGGTCAATTCAAAGACGATCCGCGAGATGCCGATCACCGTGGCGAGCCGTGATCTCATTGACAGATTCACAAAATCAGTCGCCCCGCTCTTTGAGGAAATGCGAAATCGGCAGAATGAGATTGCCTCTCTTGTTTCTACACGCGACGCCCTGTTGCCCAAGCTGCTCTCGGGCGAGGTTGAGGTGCCTGTATGAAGCATCTCAAACCGATATTCGCAGACGCTTTGGCGCAAGAGCAGAATCTTTACGTCGATAAAGGACGAGTGCATATTCGAAACAAGCACTGGGCACCCGATGAGATTCTGGATGGGTTGCTCGATCCTGATGCCTACAACGATCTTTTTCTAGATTGGGTCCAAGAGCGCAAAGAAGAGCTCATCGAGTCAGCAAAGACCATATTGGATGAATACGGTCTGCAAGATCGGTTTGGCAAGCTTAGAGAGGTTTACGCCAGAGGTGCTGTGGTTCCATTCGTTGGTGCCGGCTTGTCAGTTTCGAGTGGCTATCCCGGTTGGACCGCTTTCCTTAAGCAACACATCCGTGAGACGCAGATCAATCCCGACGAATTCGACCAAATTCTGCGTGCCGGTCAATATGAAGACGCAGCCCAGAAGCTGGCAGAAGCTCTCGGCCCCGCCTTCAATGAAGCAGTGGAAAACGCCTTTGGGCGCACGCGTGACATTTCAGGCTGTGTACAACTATTGCCGCACGTTTTTGATTCCTGCGTAATCACCACGAATTTCGATGACGTGACAAAGCGTTGTTACGAGGCAGCTGGAAAGCCGTTCTCGGAGGAGTTGTCGGGAGAGCACTCTAGAGAGCTCCCAAGGAAACTGGCCGAGGGCAAGAGAATATTGCTCAAGTTGCATGGCACCTCGACAAGTCCACGCGGCAGAATTCTGACGGCAGACGAATACCAAAAACATTATGGCGATGGCGAAGAACTGCAGAAAGCGATAGAGGCGATCTGCTCCAAGACCTTGCTGTTCGTTGGCTGTAGCCTGACCGTTGATCGTACGCTCACGGCGATGAAGGCATTTGTACAGGCGAATGGGCATGACAACGTCGCACGCCACTATGCGTTCTTGCCTGTGCCGTGCAATGACGCGGAGAAGAATGCTCGTCGGGACGCGTTGATTGAGTGCAATGTTTATCCGATTTGGTACCCAGCGGGAGCGCACGATGAATCTATCGAGGCGCTTCTTTTGGCATTGATGGAGGAGTCCTGATGAAACTCAAAACCGTCACTCTGCGTGGCTACAAATCCATCGCGAAGCTGGAAGCGTTCGAACTGCGCAACCTCAACGTATTGATCGGTGCCAACGGCGCAGGCAAAAGCAACTTCATCGGTATCTTCAAACTGCTGGCGGCACTGGCTGATGGCAATCTGCAGACCTTTGTGCAGAAACAAGGCGGGCCGGATGCCCTGCTGCATGGCAGCCGCAAGCGCACGCAGCAGATCGATGCCGAAATCTATTTCGAGAAAAACAGCTACCAGATCAGCAACGGCTACCGCATCAGCCTGACGCCGACTGCAGACAACCGGCTGATTTTCAGCCGCGAGGAAACCTGGATCGATGGCCATTACACGGCCAAGGCAATCCCACTGGGCACGGCGCACGATGAAGCTAAGCTGCGTGATGACCAGCAGGCAGTGAGCACCTATGTGCGGCCCGCAATGCAAAGCTGGCGGCAGTACCACTTCCACGACACGGGCGACTCCGCGGCTGTAAAGCGGCCGCATGGCAGCAATGACAACCTTCGCTTGAAACCGGCGGCGGATAACTTGGCGGCGTATCTGGCCAAACTCAAGAAAACTTATCCCGATGCCTACCAGCGCATCGTGGACACCATCAAGCTGGCTGCACCCTTCTTCGGCGGTTTTGTCATCCGCGACCCATTGCCCGAAAGCATCGAGTTGGAGTGGTTCGAGCAGACCGATCCGGACACGCCCTACAAGGCGCATGTGCTCTCCGATGGCACGCTGCGCTTTATCTGCCTGACCACGCTGTTGATGCAGCCCACTCACCTGCTGCCTGACACGGTGCTGATCGACGAGCCGGAGCTTGGTTTGCACCCCTATGCCATCAACCTGCTGGCGGACATGCTCAAACAGGTGGCCGAAACCAAGCAGGTGATCGTCTCCACCCAGTCGGTGGAACTGCTCAACGCCTTTGAGCCACAGGACGTGGTGGTCGTGGAGCGCGAAAGCGGTGCCACAGTGCTCAAGCGGCTTGACCCGGAAGAGTTGAAGGACTGGCTGGAGGACTACAACCTCGGTGACCTGTGGAAGCGCAACGTGCTGGGCGGGAGGCCGACCCGATGAAGCGCGTGTGTATCGTCTGCGAAGGACAGACCGAAGAAACCTTTGTGCGGGATGTGCTGGCACCGGCCTTCTACGACTTGGGCCTGAACCTGATCCCTGAGATGGTGGAGACATCTCCCGGCCACAAAGGCGGCGCTTTAAAGTACGACCGGGTCAAACGCCACTTGCGCAATACCTTGCGCCAGAACAGTGCGCCGGTGGTCACGACCTTGTTTGACCTGTATCGACTCGACAGCGGATTCCCCGGTTTTGATGCATCGCGGGCGCAGCCAGACTTACCACGGCGATTGGAAGTTCTGAAGCAATCCCTGCACGCCGATGTGGTGGCTGAGGCCGGTTGTCAGCCGGGCCGGTTCATCCCCTACATCCAGCCGTATGAGTTTGAAGCGCTGCTGTTCAGCGATGTGCCGACATTGACGCGTGTCGAGCCGGGCTGGCAGGCGGCAAGCGATGCTCTGGCGGCGGCGCGTGCTGCGGCCGAGTCACCCGAGCACATCAACGATCGACCAGAAACCAAACCTGCTGCGCATCTGGAGCGCGAATTGAACAACCCCAGTTATCGCAAGCGCAGGCATGGTCCCATTGCAGCCCAGAAGATTGGTCTGGGCAAGATCGAAGCTGAGTGCGCGTTCTTTGCCGCGTGGCTGGCACAAATCAGGGAGTTGGCGCAGCCATGATGAACGAACAACAACTCGAAGACCTGTGCATTGGCTGGTTTCAGGAAGCTGGTTGGCAGTTTGTACATGGGCCGGACATTGCGCCAGACGGTACAAATCCTGAACGGACCGATTACCGTCAGGTGGTCCTGCGCGACCGGCTGCTGGCTGCGCTGGCGCGTATCAACCCGCACATTCCTGCCGTTGCGCTGGAGCAAGCACTACATATTGTGCAAACCATCAGCGAGCCGCAGGCCGTGGTGCGCAACCGCAGCTTTCACCGGCTGCTGCTCTCGGGCGTGGCGGTGGAGTTCTCGGTAGGGGATGAAAAGAAAACCGATCTGGTGCACCTGATCGATTTCGCCAACCCGCAGCACAACGAGTTTTTGGTCATTAATCAGTTCACGGTCACAGGCACCAAGCAGCCTCGGCGGCCCGATCTGGTGGCCTTCATCAATGGCCTGCCGCTGGCGGTGATCGAGCTAAAGAATCCGGCCAATGAGCAGACTGACGTCTGGGATGCCTTCAACCAGCTGCAAACCTATAAGGACGAAATCAGCGACCTGTTCAACAGCAACGAGGCGCTGGTGGTCAGCGATGGCTGGACGGCGCGGGTGGGCGCGCTCACAGCCAATGCTGAACGCATGCTGCCATGGCGCACCATCGCCAACGAAGATGATCGCCCCCGCCTGCAACTGGAGCTGGAAACCGTGGTGCGTGGCTTTTTTCAGCCTGCGCTGTTCCTCGACTACATCCGCCACTTTGTGCTGTTCGAGCAGGATGGCGATGCGGTAATCAAGAAGATCGCGGGCTATCACCAGTTCCATGCCGTGCGTGAAGCAGTGCGCGCCACGGTGATCGCGGCGAGTTCGCCTGACAAGGGGCTGCTGGAGGTGCGAGAGGAGCGCGCAACCTATGGCAAAGAGGTGAAACCGGGCTCACGCAAGGCAGGTGTGGTGTGGCACACGCAGGGCTCGGGCAAGAGCATCACCATGGCCTGCTACGCAGGCAAGCTGCTGCAACAGCCGAAGATGAAGAACCCCACGCTGGTGGTGGTGACGGATCGTAACGATCTGGATGGTCAGCTGTTTGCCACCTTCTGCGCAGCCGGTGACTTGCTCAAAACCACGCCATTACAGGCGGGCAGCCGCGATGAGCTACGCGATATGCTGGCATCGCGTCAGGCGGGCGGCATCATCTTCACCACGGTGCAAAAGTTTGCCCTGCTGGATGAGGAGGATGAACACCCGCTGTTGTCCGACCGAGCCAATATCGTGGTCATCTCGGATGAAGCGCACCGCAGCCAGTATGGCACCAAGGGGCGTTTCGATGAGAAGGCAGGCAAGTATGTGTTCGGCTATGCCAAGCATCTGCGCGATGCCCTGAAGAATGCCACCTTCATCGGGTTCACCGGCACGCCGATTGCCTTGGAAGACAAGGACACGCGCGCGGTGTTTGGCGACTACGTCAGCATCTACGACATTCAGGATGCCGTGGACGATGGCGCGACAGTGCCCATCTATTACGAGAGCCGCCTGGCCAAGCTGGATGTGAAGCAGGCTGAGATCGACGCGCTTAACGAGCAGGTCGACGAGGTAGTGGAGGACGAAGAGGACATTGCCAGCCGCGAGAAAACCAAGAGCGAATGGGCCGCTTTGGAAAAGCTGGTGGGTGCCGAGCCGCGTCTGGCACAAGTGGCAAAGGATTTGGTCGAGCACTTCGAAACCCGCAGCGCGACGCTGGATGGCAAGGCCATGATCGTGTGTATGAGCCGCGACATTTGTGCCCAGCTTTACAAGGCCATCGTCACCTTGCGGCCAGACTGGCACGACGACGATCCGGAAAAGGGTGCCATCAAGGTGGTGATGACCGGTTCGGCGGCTGACAAGGAGCTACTGCAATCGCATCTGTACAGCAAACAAGTGAAGAAGCGGTTGGAGAAGCGCTTCAAGGATGTCAAAGACCCGCTGAAGCTGGTGATCGTGCGCGACATGTGGCTGACCGGCTTTGATGCGCCGTGCTGTCACACCATGTACGTGGATAAGCCCATGAAGGGCCACAACCTGATGCAGGCGATTGCGCGGGTGAACCGGGTGTTCAAGAACAAGCCGGGCGGCTTGGTGGTGGACTACATCGGCATCGCCAATGAACTGAAGGCCGCACTCAAGACCTACACCGAAGCCAAGGGCAAAGGCGACCCCACGCACAACGCCGCCGAAGCCCTGGCCGTGTTGCTCGAGAAGATGGACATCGTGCGCGGCATGATGCACGGCTGCGACTACAGCGGGTTTGAAACCAAAGCAGCGGCATTGCTGGTGCCCTGTGCCAACCACCTGCTGGGCCTGAAGGACGGCAAGCAGCGCTTCCTGGACACGATGGTGGCGGTAGCCAAGGCCTATTCGCTGTGCGGCACGCTGGATGAAGCCGCCGCGTTGCGCAAGGAAATCGCTTTCTTCTCGGCCATCAAGGCTGCCATCACCAAGTTCACCACGGTGGACAAGAAACGATCCACCGAAGAGAAAAACAGTGCGCTGAGGCAGATCCTGGACAACGCCATCGTTGCCGACGGTGTGGCCGACATTTTTGCGCTGGCAGGGCTCGACAAGCCGAATATTGGTCTGCTGTCGGATGAGTTCCTTGAAGACGTGCGCCAGATGGAAAGCCGCAACCTGGCCGTAGAGCTTCTGGAAAAATTGCTGCGCGATGAGATCAAAGCTCGGGCACGCAACAACGTAGTGCAGGAGAAAAAATACGGCGACCGTCTGCTGGAGACCCTGCGCAAGTATCACAACCGTGCCATCGAGACTGCACAGGTCATTGAGGAACTGATCCAGATGGCTAAGGAATTCCAGGCCGTGCTGGAGCGAGAAGCCGCTCTGGGATTGGGGCAGGACGAAATTGCCTTCTACGACGCGCTGGCCAACAACGAAAGCGCCGTGCGTGAGTTGGGCGATGACATCCTGAAGAAGATCGCCATCGAGATCACCGAAAAACTGCGGATCAGCACGACGGTGGATTGGCAGGTGCGCGAGAGTGTCCGGGCGCGGCTTCGGATATTGGTTCGACGGACTCTTCAGAAGTGGAAGTACCCACCCCCAGGCCCGGGTGAAGAAGATGCTGTGGAGCTGGTACTCAAACAGGCAGAATCGTTGTCGAATGAGTGGTCAAAATGAATCGGCGATTGATGGGCGATAGAAAACGATCGGCACCGCCGGTTGGCCAACAAAATCAATGGCTTCTATCGCCCATGAGTCTGTGACATCAACATCAACGATTGGGGATAGAAGTCAGTTATCCGGAAATTTCGGATAACTGCGCGCCAACCCGCAGCAACCCGCACCAGTGCTCATAAGCTCGGGAGGCGAGTCAGCACGTGGTCAACTGTCCGCCACCAATTTAAGATCCAAGCAGGTCCAAGAAAGGCCGGTAAGCCCAGCAAATTCAAGGCTTCCGGCTTTTTTGTGTCCAGCGGGGGCTGATGGCGTCTGCTGCAATGCGGGGGCAACAGGGGGCAACCTTTGGGGCAACAGGGTTCGCCAGCCAAGGAGTTGCCCCCAATGCCCCTATCCGACACCGCCATCCGCAAGGTGAAGCCTGCGCAGAAGAGCCAGAGGCTTTACGACAACGGCGGCCTGTACTTGGAAGCCTCCCCTGCCGGGGGCAAGTGGTGGCGCCTCAAGTACCGATACGGGGGCAAGGAGAAGCGCCTGTCCCTTGGCACCTATCCCGATACTGGCCTTGCAGACGCACGTAGCAAGCGCGACGCGGCCCGCCGATTGCTGGCCGGGGGTACGGACCCCGGAGAGCACCGGAAGGCGGAAAAGGCCGCTGGGGAGGATCGGGCAGCCAATAGCCTAGAAGTCGTCGCCCGGCGAATGGCACGCCAAGCAGGCCACGAAATGGGTCAAGGACCACGCCGACCGAACCATGCTGCGGCTGGAGAACGACATCTTCCCTTGGCTCGGGAAACGCCCCATCGCCGAAGTTACAGCCAAAGACCTGTTAGGGGCCGTCAACCGCGTAGCCGACCGGGGCGCCGTCGAGTCGGCTCACCGCGCGCTACAAACCGGCGGGCAGGTGTTTCGCTACGCCATCGCCACCGGTCGGGCTGACCGGAACCCCGCAGCGGACCTGCGAGGCGCCCTGCCCCCGGTCAAACAAACGCACCTCGCCGCAATTACGGACCCTGACAAAGTGGGCGGGCTGCTGCGGGGGCAGGTCAGGCCATGGATGCCTACTCCGGCTCCTTCGTCACCAAATGCGCGTTGAGGCTAGCCCCGCTGGTTTTCGTTCGGCCCGGTGAGCTTCGGAACGCTGAGTGGGCAGAGATTGATCTCGACCGGGCTGAGTGGAACATTCCGGCTGCGAAGATGAAGATGCGGGAGCCTCACCTTGTGCCGCTGTCCACGCGGGACAAGTTCGGCTTGAATGAATGGTTAGCCATCACGTCGCCGTAACCAGTTGCGCGATTATGGCGCCAACGGACAACGCCAGTGCGACCAGCGACACGCCGAGCGACCATGCGAACTTGGAGTGCTCTTGCTCCTGAGAAGCGAGAACCGCAGTCAAGTAGGGCAGATTGACGGCGTTTCGCAATTCGCCCACCACCGGCACGAACAGGTGCACTGAAGTGTTCTCGCCAGTCTTGTACCGGTACTTGTGATCCAGGTGGTAGTACAGGTATCCGAAGAGAATATTCTTGTCGCAGCCAAGCTTTTGAGCGACCGCTTCGACATCGATCGAAATCATGGTCTTGCCCAAGCTTGGCCCTTCGACAGGGAACGCCCCCTCATACATGCCGAAGATGCAGCGGAGTACTTGCCTCTCGGTCGGGACGGAGTTCGACATGACGACTAACGCCTGAATGGAGCCGAGGCGCGAAGCGGCTTCGGCTTGAATGTATTGTTAGGACAAAATGCTAGAGAGACATTTTAGTTTCTTGATCCGCACTCGCGTTGGCCGCTGGTGCTTCTGCGACCGTTGATTCATCAATAGCGGTGCCATCACTAAACGCCAAGCTATCAAACAGCCACTCAGGAAATAGTGTTTGCGTGTTGAGCATGGCTACGTTACCGGGATCACTTGGATCGTGACGCATTGCAACGCGGAAATTCACGGTTTTCCCTGGCGGAATTGCCGGCTCCATGAGCCTGTGCAGATTTTTGTGTAACCGGATTTCGGTTTACAGCTGAGGGAGTCGTCCCTCGAACTGGATCGTAAACTGGTTCAACGCGGCCTTCCAGTCGCGGATCGGCAGCGTCCACTTCTTGCTG